>ENA-OVFS01000274-OVFS01000274.1-human-gut-metagenome-genome-assembly--contig:-NODE-274-length-62430-cov-12.167375_pt1 | contig 62430 bp, 54 predicted proteins | sample MGYA00237763_ERZ505405 | MGnify/ENA primary metagenome ERZ505405 (study PRJEB26158, sample SAMN06016401) | human gut metagenome | biome: human gut; feature: ankylosing spondylitis patient; material... | reverse complement strand
ACATATTCTGTACTTGCTGCGAATAGGTCATAATCATACTCTCCTTTTGACAAATTGATGTCACACGGCCGGGGCTTCTCTCCCCTGCCGCCTTGCATTGACCGGGCTGCGCCGCTCTCTTTCCAGCGCCCCTCCCGGTACTACCACGCACAGTTTTATTATAGAGGACGACGGCGCAATTTGCAAGCTATTTCTGACAAATTTTTCGCAATCTTTTTGTTATTTTCGTTTTTCTGCGAAAGAGCGTTTCTCAGTTCGGCTTCCTCGGGCGCTCCGGCTGCACCGGCGTGACGGCCCAGATGCAGGCAAAGCCTGCCGCCGCGCCCGCGATGGCGAGGACGTGTCTCCCCGGCCCGAAGCCCCAGAAATTGGCGATGAACGGGAACAAAAGGCTTCCCACGCTCTGTCCCAGCGCCAGAAAGCCATAGTTCACCCCGGCGTGGGGCAGGCCGAACAGGTCGGTGGAGAGGGCGGGCAGCACTGCCGCCAGCGCCGAGTAGCAGAAGGTCAGCCCTGCATACACCCCTACGACGGCCCATCCACGGGCTGACCAGAACACCACCGAAAGCCCCAGCGACGCGCCGAAGAGGATAAGGTCGGTGGGCCGTCGGCCGATCTTGTCGCTGAGCAGGGGCATCAGCAGCCGCCCGGCCGCGCTGCCCACGCTGCCCAGCACCACGGCCCAGAGGGCGGCACTCTCGTCCAGCCCCCGCTCCATGCCCAGCTTCAGGATGATGGGGCTGAACAGCAGCACCGCCGGAGTGGAAAAGCAGACTGCCCCGGCGCAGAGCCAGTACTGGTGCGTGCCCAGCATCTGCCGGGGCGAGAGGTCGAGGGCCGGTGCGGCGTTCCCCTTCCCCTGCCCGCCGGGCCGGGGCTTTTCCGGCGGCGGGTCGGTGAGGAGGGCGCTCCCCGCAAGGCAGACCGGCAGGGTCAGCGCCCCCAGCGCCCAGAAGGCCCCTCGTATCCCCTGCACCGGCCCGAAGCCCCGCAGGGCCGTGCGGACGAAGACGGTGAGGAAGGCACCACTCAGGCCCACCGCGCCCCCGATGACGCCGGTGGCAAGGCCCTTCCGCCCCCGATACCACTTCTGGGCGCAGGACTGGATGGACGGGTAGAGGAAGGCGGTGCCAAGGCCCGCCGGGATGCTGAACACCCCAAAAAAGAAGTTTCCCTTTCCTGCCGGGAGGGCCGCCGCCCCAAAGAATCCGCCGCAGAGCAGTCCCGTCCCCCAGAGGGCCGCAAAGCGAGGCCCCCGCTCATCCTGCAAAAATCCCCCGATGACGCACCCGACGCCGAAGGCCGCGATGAGCACCCCGAACGCATAGCCCGCCCCCTGCTCACTGAGTCCGTATTCCTCCATGACCGGCTTCTGGAACACGCCCCACGCAGCGGGCAGTCCGGTCAGCACCTGTATCGCCGCTCCTGCCGCCAGTATGGCCCATGGTCTTGTTTTCTGCATCCTTTGCATCACCTCAGCCATTAGTGTGTCCTTTTCGATTGACAAAAAGACAGTATTCTTTATAATTAGAAGGGTATTATATAGCAATTCAACTTTTTAATGCAACAGCAACAGCGTTGAATTGCATATCGCAAATATGCTGTTTGACTGTTGCACTAATTTCTTGACTTGCGATAAAAATCATCTCTCATGTTGCGCTGTCGTGTGTCCTGACCGCAGGGCACTCCCGTTTCTGGTTCAAATAAGCCTGCGCGTCCTGCGCAGGCCTTGCCGACACGCCAGTGGTTCCCCCTTTTGGGGAGCTGTCACGCCAGCGGCTGAGAGGGCTATAAAGAGAGGATATACACTATGAAAACTCAGGCCTTAAAAGGGATGCGCGACCTTCTGCCCAACGAGCAGACCCTGCGCGACTACATTCAGGGCAAAATCCTTGAGACTTACCGCGCATCCGGCTTCGAGCGCATCTCCACCCCCATGCTGGAGGACATGGAGAACCTCGACAAGTCCGACGGCGGCGACAACCTGAACCTCATCTTCAAGGTGCTCAAGCGGGGCGACAAGCTCACCGCTGCCCTGAACTCCGGCGACCCGAAAGAGCTTTCGGATATGGGCCTGCGCTATGACCTGACCCTGCCCCTGAGCCGCTTCTACGCCGCCAACAAGGACAAGCTCCCCCACCCCTTCAAGGTCATCCAGACCGACCGCGTCTTCCGCGCCGAGCGCCCCCAGAAGGGCCGTCTGCGCGAGTTCGTCCAGTGCGACATCGACATTCTGGGCGACGAAAGCCCCAACGCCGAGGTCGAGCTGATCGACGTGACCACCCGCGCCCTGCTGGGCATCGGCTTCGACGGCTTCACCGTCAACATCAACGACCGCCGCATCCTCCGCGGGATGCTGGAGAGCATGGGCTTTGCCGCCGACACGCTGGACTCCGTCTGCATCACCTTCGACAAGATGGATAAGATCGGTGCCGACGGCGTCAAGGCCGAGCTGCTGGAAAAGCAGCTGCCCGAGAGCGCCGTCAACGCGCTGGCCGACTTCATCGCCGCCGGTGAGGTGACGCTGGACGCCGTGGCCTCCCGCTGCGCCGACCCCGCCATCGCCGACGACCTGAAGTATGTCCTCGCCACCGCCAACGCCATGGCCGCAGGCCGCTATCAGGTGGCCTACTGCCCCAGCCTCGTGCGCGGTCAGGGCTACTACACCGGTATGGTCTTTGAGATCACCTGCCCGCAGTTCAGCGGCGCAGTCGCCGGCGGCGGACGCTACGACAACATGGTGGGCAAGTTCCTCGGCACACAGGTGCCCGCCGTCGGCTTCTCCATCGGCTTCGAGCGGGTCTGCGGCATCCTGCTCGAGCAGAGCTACCAGATCCCCGGCGCAAAGCAGAAGATCGCCCTGCTCTACGGCAGGGACGCCGACTTCACCGCCGTCCTGAGCCGGGCCGCCTCCCTCCGCGAGACGTACAATGTCACCGTCCTGCCCCAGGGCAAGAAACTCGGCAAGCAGCTGGGCCAGCTGGAAGCAGCCGGCTTTGCGGGTGCCGCCTTTATGGACAAGGACGAAGTAAAGATCTTCTAATGACCCCGGATACAGCAAAAGCGGCAGGCCCGACGGCCTGCCGCTTTTTGTTCTGCTCTTATGCGCCGAAGACGGCGGTGTAGTCCGCCTTGAACTTCTCGATGCTCTGATCGGTGAGGGGGTGCCTGAGGTCGAGGGCATGATACTACACTTCCGGCAGAGAGAAAAGAGTCCCCCTCAAATTTTACGTCTTCTTTGCGTTGGGGTACACCCGCTCCATCCGGGCATTGTCGAAGTGCTCGTCGAGGAAGACGTCCAGCCGGTTTGCCGGGGCGAGGCCGCTGGTGCGGGCGTCGTAGCGGGCCAGCGCCAGACCGGAAAGCCCCATGTTCACGGCCATGAACACCGTCAGCACCACCGTCATCCACGGCAGGATGTGCTTTTTGAGCTTTGCCATCAGCTTTGCGATGAGGGGGTAGCCGTACCGTATCCAGACCACCGCCGCGATGCCCCAGAAAAAGCAGTAGAGCAGGTTGACACGGCCTCCCAGATTGAACTTGAAGCCGCTGTAATCCCAGAAGATGACGCCGAAAAGCAGCTCGCCCACGGCGCTGCAGAGATACTCATACGCGCCGCCCAGCACAAAGCCGAAGAGGAAGATGGAGCGGTCGCTCCGCTCCTCGCTGCCCCGCAGCAGGACAGCCGCCATGACCAGCGCCAGCCCCCACACCACGCTGAAGGGCCCCCACACAAGGCTCGAGCGGCTCATCCAGACCCCCGCCGTCACCCGGCAGAAGAGCGTCTCCACCACATCGCCGAGGAACGCGCCGATGACGAAGAGCCAGACGAGGTCGCCGAAGCTCAGAGCCTTCTCGGCCTGCACCGTCGGCTCGGGCCGGACGGCAGTCGGATAGGCCTTCTGGATACGCTTTTCCACATGGGCGATGAGCCGCTGGCGCAGCTTGTCCGAACGCTTTTCCAGCTCAAGGTTGAACTGTTCCAGTCTCGGGTGGCTGGCGGCATACTGGTTGACGGCCAGCGCCGTGCCCAGCTGGTCAAGGACGGCCATCGTCATCATGACCCAGACGCCCACATGCAGCAGCCACCCCGGCAGGAGGGCGCAGAGGCGCAGCAGCAGGCCGTTGCCCCATAGGACGCTGGCCATACCCAGCAGGCCCCAGAGCACCGAATATTGCAGGCAGACATAGCCGTCCAGATTGAACTTCTTATCCGAGTAATCCCACCAGCGGCGGCGGTGCATCCGCTCCAGCAGCTTGGCCGTCACCCATTCCACCACCGTGGCGTCCGCCGCACAGCCGAGAAAGAGGGCCAGCGGGGCCGAACGCAGGTCGGCGAAGCCCACGGCCATCAGCACGGCCGCCGTGCCGTAAACGAAGCAGAACGGGCCGGACGCCACGCCCCGGTTGACGAAAGCGTGTCCCTTTACCGTCGCCGCCACCGTCTCAGCCACCCAGCCGAGGAACGAGTAGACCAGATAAATGACACAGAGGGTATAAAAATTCAGCTCCATTGCGTGTTTCCTTTCCCATATGAATGGTTACAGGGATATTGTATGCATTTTTTGCTTTCCGCGCAAGAGGGAGGCAGAATTTTCACGCAAAAAGGCCGCCGAAAGACAACCTCTCCGTCTGCGCCTTTGGCGCAGCCACCTCCCCTATCGAGGGGAGGCCTTGGCAGGGCGGAAAGCCTCATCTCTTCGCCAGAGGCTCCCCTACAAGGGGAGCTGTCGAGCGACAGCGAGACTGAGAGGTTGTACTTAGCAGCGGCCTATAGTTTATAAGGGTAAAGCGCTCAGGTGCAGCTTACAGCTGGCTCTTGTACAGCTCCACGATCTCCTCCACGCTGGTGTCGCGGGGGTTGCCGGGACGGCAGGCGTCGGCATAAGCAGACTCTGCGAGGAACTGGATGTCCTCCTCCTTCAGGATGCCGTGGAGGTTTACGGGGATGCCCACATCCGCAGACAGCTGCTTGACGGCGGCGATGGTGGCATCTGCTGCCTCGGCGTCGTTCATCTCGTCGATGCCCACAACGCCCATCGCCTTGCCGACGGCGCGGTAACGCTCACCGGCGACGGTCTTGTTGTATTCCAGACCGACGGGCAGCAGGATAGCGCAAGCCACGCCGTGGGGGGTGTCGTATAGAGCGGACAGACCGTGTGCCATGGAGTGGACGATGCCCAGACCCACGTTGGAGAAGCCCATACCGGCGATGTACTGGCCCAGCGCCATGCCCTCGCGGCCCTCGGGGGTGTTCTGGACAGCGCCGCGCAGGTTCTCGCTGATGAGCTTGATGGCCTCGAGGTGGAACATATCGGAGATGACGCAGTGGCCCTTGGTGATGTAGCCCTCGATGGCGTGGGTCAGAGCGTCCATACCGGTGGCTGCGGTCAGCCCCTTGGGCATAGAGGACATCATATCGGGATCGACGACGGCGATCTCCGGAATATCGTTGGTATCGACGCAGACGAACTTGCGCTTCTTCTCCACGTCGGTGATGACGTAGTTGATGGTGACTTCAGCTGCAGTACCGGCAGTGGTGGGCACTGCGATGGTGAAGACCGCGTGCTTCTTGGTGGGCGCAACGCCCTCCAGAGAGCGGACATCAGCGAACTCGGGGTTGTTGATGATGATGCCGATGGCCTTTGCGGTGTCCATCGAAGAACCGCCGCCGATGGTCACGATGCAGTCTGCCTCAGCGGCCTTAAAGGCGGCCACGCCGTCCTGCACGTTGGCAATGGTGGGGTTGGGCTTGATCTCGCTGTAGACGGCGTAGGCGAAGCTTGCAGCATCCAGCAGGTCCGTGACCTTCTTGGTGACGCCGAACTTGATGAGGTCGGGGTCGGAGCAGACGAAAGCCTTCTTGTAGCCGCGGGCTGTCAGCTCGGGCACGATGTTCTCGATGGCGCCGTGGCCATGGTAGGAAATGGTGTTCAGAACGATACGATCAGCCATTGGTAATAAACCTCCCAATTTTGCGTCCCGCCGGGCGGCAGGCACGACTTTCTTTGCTTTTACTTTACCACTTTGTTAAAACACTTTCAATGTCATTTTCTATAATTTTCATGAAATTTTTATACTATTTTGCATTTTTGCAGAAAAAGTGAACAAAGTCCAAGGCTGGCAGACCGCAAAGAAACGCCCTCCGGCGTGATTCCGGAGGGCGCTTCTTTGCTACTGATTCACTTTAGGTCGCAGTGTTTAGGTCGCAGTGTACCCAACCACTATGCACATAAGCTGTTCTTCACCGTTTTTTGCAACAATATATCCGAAGGTTGCCCCATCGTAATCAATGGAGACTCCTTCATCAGCCAATCCACTCTTCCATTCGGACATCTGATTCCTAATCTCACCCACCTGATATGTTGTGTTTACCTTGTCGGTCATGAAAACCATCTCTTTTGTAACATCAATTCCCGCCTTATCGAGTATTTTCAACACAAACTGCTCATCAAGCTTTTGATTAGGATTCTTTTTCGCCAAATCGACAACTACTTCCATGAATTTCTGAGCTTTTGCGCCTTTCGCCGCCTCATAGCTCATATTGATGCCAGTCGATGCCTGTGCATTGATAAATGCTTTGGAGAATTCCGTGTTAGCATTTTGGGTGCCGCTGATCGTTATCGTTCCTCCGTTACCGTCGGAAATGGCACCGCCGCCACCACCGCCTCCGCCGCAGCCGGTGAGCAGGGTCAGGGCAAGGGCACTGGCCAGAGCCAAAGCCATCAATTTTTTCATGATTTTCATACAGTTTCCTCCTCAGATTTTGAAAATTTGCAGAAGAGTGTTTCTGCTGTTTTTGATTTTACCCCCCCCCCTGTATCCATTTGTCAAGTTATTCCGTTCTTAAAAGCCATATTTTGTTCTGTTTCACAAAGGCAGACGCCGTATTTTATCACAATATACAAAAAACATGGCAGGTGCACCTTCAAATGCACCTGCTGTGTTCCGCTATAAGTAATTCTTTATTTCTGTGCCCCCTCGCCCGCGAAAAATTCCTTATAAATTCCTCCCAGAGCCGCACACTTCAACGATTTGAGCTAAGTATCGCACCCAGCCCTGATGTGTCAAGCCAAACTTTCGGCGGCAATATTTCTTTGCCGTTCTTATCGCAAGTCAAGAAATACGTGCAGCATTCAAACGGCATATTTGCGATATGCAATTCAACGCTGTTGCTGCTGCATTAAAAAGTTGAATTGCTATCACTACAAAAATGCTACACAAACCGCATGGGTTGTGCTATGATAAGGGTGAAATTTCGGTTTGGTACTGCCAACCGCAAGGAGATGTCATCAATGTCTGAAACATCTGGTCTGATGGATACGCTGCGGCAGGAGGGGGTTTCCTCCGATCTGCTGCGGGCTGTGGAAGAATACCGCGCCGCCCACCCGCTGGCCGAGGCCCTGCGTCCCCGCATCCCGGCCCCTGCTTTCGTCTACTACGGCAGAGAGGTGTGGGAGCAGGCGCTGGCCGCCCTGCTCTGCGGCGAGAACCTGCTGCTGGCGGGCGGCAAGGCCACCGGCAAGAACGTGCTGGCGGAGAACCTTGCCGCCGCCCTCGGGCGTCCCGCGTGGGACATCTCGTTCCACGTCAACATGGATGCGGCCTCCCTCATCGGCATGGATACCTTCGAGGGCGGACAGGTAAAGTTCCGCCCCGGCCCGGTCTATCGCTGCGCCCAGAGCGGCGGCTTCGGCGTGCTGGATGAGATCAATATGGCCAAAAACGAGGCGCTGGCCGTCCTCCACGCCGTACTGGATTTCCGCCGGGCCATTGATGTACCGGGCTACGACCGCATCCCGCTGGCTGAGGAGACCCGCTTCATCGCCACTATGAACTACGGTTATGCAGGCACCCGGGAGCTGAACGAGGCTCTGACCTCCCGTTTCGTGGTCATCCAGATGCCCACCATCACCGAAGAGAACCTTGAAAAGCTCCTGCGCACCCAGTTCCCCGACCTGAACGGCAAATACGTCCGGCAGTTTGCCCTCCTCTTCCTCGACTTGCAGAAAAAATGCGACAGCGCGGAGATCTCCACCAAAGCCCTCGACCTGCGCGGGATGCTGGACGCTCTGCGCCTGATGCGCCGGGGCATCGCCGCCGGGGCTGCACTGGACATGGGCATCACTAACAAGGCCTTCGACTCCTACGAGCAGGGCCTCATCCGGGACGCCATCGCCGCCCGCATCCCGGCCCAGCTCACCGCCGCAAAGCTCTTCGGCTGACGGGGCGTTCCGATGGAAGCGCAGAGCTACACCGCCGAAGAGCGGCGTGCCGCCAATCAGGTGTGGGCGGCGGCAGGGGCCTACGGCTTCGAGCCGCTGTTCCTTGCCCGCAACACCGACGGCACCATTGATTTTTACATGAACTGCATCGTGGGGCTGGTGCACAAATACTACGGCGACGCGCTGGTGCGCAGCCTCTTCGGCACATGGGAGGGCGACCTCCGGCAGACCATGCTGGACGATCTGAGCTGGCTCTACCTCGAAAGCGCGGCTTACGCCCTCGAGCTGCCCGGCCGCCCGGTGCTTTCGGCCCTCCGCCGCGCCCACGCGGACTACTTTTTCGGCATCCAATACAAGCTCTCGCGGCAGGAGTGGATGGCGAAGAACCAGCTGGTCTACTCCATGCAGGCCGCACGCTGGCGGGCCGTGCAGGGCCGGACGCCGCCCGTCATGACCCCCTACGAAAAGAGCCTCAGCGCCGCCCTCAGCCCCGAAATACCCCCTCGCCCCGAGGAGCTGAAAGCCGCGCTGCTGGCCGTCTACGCCAAGTTCGAGCTGTTCGACGGGACGGTGCACCAGAAAGCCGGGCTGCACCTCCATCTGGACGGCCTGCTGGCGTCCCTCATGACCCGCACCATGCCCACCCAGATGATAAAGACCGACCGGGTGACGGTGGAGCACTCCGGCGCGGTGGACGCCTCCGGCGGCGGCGTCCATGCGGACAAGCGGCTGGCCCACATCACCCTGCGCCAGCGCGCCGAGGAGGACCGGGCCTACATCGAAAGCTGCTTTGGCCGGTCGCTCTACCCGCCCGAGCGGCTGCGGAAGGCCGAGCAGGAGCTTTGCACCGGCGAGCACCTGGGCTGTCACCTCTGGTTCGCCTCCGGCGTGCCCAGCCCGGAACAGGCCCCCACCCCCGAGGCAAAGCATCTGGCCGAGCAGGCCCAGCTTCAGGCCGAGCGGAACCGGGCCTATTACGCGAAAAACCTCGAGCTCCACCGCAGCGTCGTGCTCCGGCTCTCCGAACAGATCCGCAACTGCATCCTCGTCCACCAGCAACCCAACGCCCGGGTGGCCCGCAGCGGCAATCTCGACCCCGGGCGGGTCTGGCGCACCGTCATGGACGATGGCCGGGTGTTCCGCTGTGCAGAGGAGGAGAATCAGCCCTCCTTTACCGTCGATCTCCTGCTGGACGCCTCGGCCTCCCGCCTCCACTGTCAGGAGGTCATCGCGGCGCAGGGGTCTATCCTTGCCCAGAGCCTCGCGGCCTGCGGCATCCCGGTGCGGGTGGGCTGCTTTTCCAGCCTGCGGGGTTACACCGTCCTCCGGGTGCTCAAGGGCTTTAAAGAGAAGAGTTTGCAGGGCATCTGCCAGTATTTCGCCTCGGGCTGGAACCGGGACGGTCTGGCCCTGCGTGCCGCAGGCGACCTCATCGACTTCGACCCCGGCCCTGCCGCACGCCACCTGCTCATCCTCCTGACCGACGCCTCCCCCAACGACAGCCGCCGCATCCCGCCCTCCCCCAACGACCCGCTGGGCCGCGATTACGGCGGGAGCGCAGGCGTGGAGGATGCTGCCGCCGAGGTGCGGGCGCTCCAGCGCAAGGGTCTGCGGGTCTCCGCCGTCTTTATGGGCGAGGACTCCAGCGCCGCCGATGCCTCCCGCATCTACGGCAAGAACATGGCCCGCATCCGGGGGATGGATCAGCTGGCCCGCGCCGCCGGACGGCTCATCCAGAACGAGATCCGGGAGCTGGGCGACTGAGCTTCCTATTTATAAAGAGAGCCTGCGGGGCCGCTGTGCAGTTGTATCTGCTGCCAGCGGCCCCGTATTTTTGTTGTCGCATACAACCAAGTCGTTTTGTTTCATCGGAAATGCAAAAAGTTTTCTGGTTTTTTGGCAAACTTATAGTTGTATTTTGTCGTGATTTATGATATACTACAACCAACAAAGGGCCGCACCCCTCCGACATCACCCACGCTGCCCACAGGAAGGAGAACCGCTATGGATGCCGCACGTTATTTTGAAGAGATGCATCTTGCCATGTCCAGCCAGAAGCCCGAGTACCGCCTTGTGCTCAGTGTCAAGGTACAAGACCTCGGCGGTGCGGACGCCTATCTCGAGCTGCGGCAGGAGCCGGTCAGCGGCAAAGCCCGGGTCTTCTATTCCACGATGGGACGTCAGAAGCTGAACTTCCAGCTCATCCGAAAGGGGTGGCAGAGCTGCCACAATGCTTCCGGCGAGCTGACGGGGCGCTTCCCTGCCACCGCCGAGGGCCTGCTGGCCCAGACGGATTTCTCTGCCTTCATCCGGGACGACGCCCTCGACAGCGGCCGGATGGAGCGCATCCTGCAGGTGCTGGCTCATACTGCCGGTGGTTGTGGGACAGCCACGCCCTCCTCTGCCCGGGAAGGGGCGCTCATCACGGTGGAGCGGTTCGCAGGTCGTCCCGCCCATTGGAGCTATTGGAGCACCCACGCCGCAGAGCAGCTCAACATTGCGGCCATCCTCTGCTGGCTGGGTGACTATCTTGCCGGGGCCGAGCGCCGCACCCTCCAGAGCTGCCCCGAGGCCATGCAGCTTGCCGCCGCGTGGCAGGCCGCGCTCCTCTCTCCCCTGCCCCAGTCGGTCCAGCGTCCTCAGCCTGCGCAGACGCCCCGGCCCATCCGCCGTGCGCCCGCCGTCGAGAATCCGCGCTGGCAGAGCATCCTCGCCGTGCTGGCGACGGTGTAAAAGAAAAGCTTCCCGCGAGGGGAAGCCAGTTGCCGTATTCGGCGTATATTCGTTTATATTTTCAGCTTTGAAAAATCTGTGCAGAGATATTCATAGAGCTTGTCAACGGCCTGAAATCCCATCTTTGCATACATATCCTTCGGGGTGTCCTCGGGGTCGGCATGAAGATACAGAACAGCCACGCGTTCCTGTGCCTTTTCGGCAATGTGCTTCACCAGGGTCGTGGCGATGTATTGATGACAGAAAGCTTCATCTACCAAAAGACCGTCCATGCAGACGTATCCATCGGATGCGAAAATATAGCAGTCGCCCGCCAGTTTCCCGCCCAGATACGCTCCAAGGTAGGTCAGTTTTTCCCGGAGATGCCGGTTGTTCCGCACGGTAAAATCATCTCCGTACAACGGGCCGTAGTATTTCAGTTCGTGCTGTTCTAGTTGGTCAAAGTCCGGGGTTTTGATCGAAACCTCCGGATTCGCTTTCCAGCCGCTGATGTCTGTTCCCTTTGGCAGAACCATCGTCACAGTCTCCTCGCACTCCATGCCGAATGCATTGGCCAGCGGCTCGTATCCTTCCAGTTTGAGGAAGGCGTCTCCCCGCGCTTTCTGATAAGCCAGCGCGGCCCGGAGCTCGTCCTCCGTGGGCTGGCCGGAATAACAGAACGCATTGTGGTCGTATTTATCGCGCAGTTCATTGTCTTCCCGCTTGGTCAGATGCTCTGAAAAGGCGCGAAAGGTCGAAAACAGCCGATAAAATTTTTCATCGGTCTTTCTTGTAGGGTTCATTGCGCTCCTCCAAACCTTATCGCTCACTTCCACCCCCGGGCCGAGGGGTCGAGCATCTCGGCGGCGGAGTAGATGAGGGCGTTGCAGATAGCCGCAGCCACATTGCTGCCGCCCTTGCGGCCCATCGCCGCGATGGCGGGCACGCCGTGCTTTTCGCAGACGGCGAAGAGCCGCTCTTTGCTCTCCACCACATTCACGAAGCCCACCGGCACGCCGATGACCAGCGCGGGCCGCAGGCCGCTTTCGATTTGTTCTGCAATCGTCAGCAGAGCCGTGGGCGCGTTGCCGACGGCCAGGATCGCCCCGGGGTGCTCCTGCGCCGCCTTTCTCATGGCCGCGACGGCCCGGGTGGTGCCCGCCTCCTTGGCGGCAGCGGCCACTTCCGGGTCGGCCATGTAGCAGCAGGCCGTGCCGCCCAGCTTTGCCAGCCCGGGCTTTGTGATGCCGGCCAGTGCCATGTTCGTGTCGGTCACGATGACCGCTCCGGCGTGGAGGGCCTTGACGGCCTGCTCCACGGCGTGGGGGGTAAAGCGGAGATTCCGCGCATAGTCGAAGTCGGCGGTTGTGTGGATGACCCGCTTTACCACGGCTTCGTGCTCGGGCGGCGGGGTCAGGCCCATCATGTCCAGCTCTTCGGTGATGATGCGGAAACTCGTCCGCTCGATGTCGGCGGGAAGATGATGCTGCGGCGTCAATATTCTATCCCCTTTCGTGCTTTTATCCCCTTCTGGTAGGGGTGGCGGTGGCATTTCATCTCAGTGGAGTAGTCGGCGGCATCCAGCATCCACTGCGGCGGCGTGTGGGCCGTCAGAACGCACTCACATCCGGCAGGCCGTTCCAGAACGGCCTTTTTTAATTGTCCGACGTCCACCATCTCCAGTTCCTCGGCGCTTCCGGCCTCGTCCAGCACCAGCAGGTCGGCGGGGCGGGCCATCGCGGCGGCAAGGTTCTGATCCTGCAGTTCACGGGTCGCGGCCTTTTCTTCCTGCGTCATCTGGAACACGAATTTCTGCCCGGCCTTGCCCCGGTAGATCTCCGCCCCCAGCCGGGCCAGAAGCGGGATCTCCCCGCTGTTCCCGCCTTTCAGGAACTGGACGATGACCACCCGCTTCCCGGCTCCCAGCGCACGGAGCGCAAGTCCCATGGCGGCGGTGGTCTTTCCCTTTCCGTCACCCCAGTAGAGGTGCAAAAGTCCCTGCTCCATTTCAGTGCTTCTCCATTCCCATCGCGGCATACACCGCGTCCATGTCCAGCGCCGCCCGGACACCGTCGGCCAGCTTGTCGAACTGCTGGCGGCGGTACTCCTCCATCGGGATGAGGGCCGCGTCGGAGGGGTCGATGCCCCTGCGGCGGCAGAGCCAGCCCGCCAGCGCCTCGGTGAGGGTGCCGGTATCAAACAGGCCATGGAGATAGGTGCCGAACACATTGCCCTGCACGCAGCCCTCCCGCCCGCCGTCCGGGTAGCGGGCGAACGGCTCGCCCCCGGCCTCGGTGACGCCGGTGTGGATCTCGTAGGCTTCCAGCTCCGCGCCTGCAAAGGGGGCAGCAGTGACGACGGCCCGGACCTGTGCGCGGCGCTTGTGTTGGCTGAACACCGTCCGGGTGGGCAGCAGCCCCAGCCCCCGCAGCGTCTGCGGACGGCCGCTCTCGCTCCCCTCAGCGTCATCGAGGGTCTGGCCCAGCATCTGGTAGCCGCCGCAGACCCCCAGCACCGGCGTCCCTTTCCCAGCCAGCCTGAGCAGAGCTGCCTCCAGCCCGCACTGCCGCAGCCAGAGCAGGTCGTCCACCGTGTTCTTGGTGCCCGGCAGCAGGATGAGGTCGGGCGTGCCCAGCTCGTGGGCGTTCGCCACATAGCGCACTCCCAGCAGCGGGTGCTGCTCCAGCGGCATAAAGTCCGTGAAATTGGACAGGTGCGGCAGGCGGAGGATGGCTGCATCCAGCGGCTTTTTTCCGCCCCGGCTCTCGAGGCGCTGGCTCAGGGAGTCCTCGTCCTCGATGTCCACCTTCAGATACGGCACGACACCCACCACCGGCAGATGAGTCTTCTCTTCCAGCATCGCAAGGCCGGGGCGGAGGATCTCCACATCGCCCCGGAATTTGTTGATGACAAGCCCCTTGATGCGCGCCCGCTCCTTTTCTTCCAGCAGCTCCACCGTGCCGTAAAGCTGGGCGAACACGCCGCCCCGGTCGATGTCGCCCACCAGAAGCACCGGCGCATCCACCATCTCGGCGAGGCCCATGTTCACGATGTCCTCGCTTTTCAGGTTTATCTCCGCCGGGCTGCCCGCGCCCTCGATGACGATGACGTCGGCCTCCTCGGCCAGACTATCATATGCGGCCATGATGTCCGGCACCAGCTTTTTTTTCGTGCGGAAATACTCCGCCGCCGCCATCTGGCCCCGCACCTCACCGTTGACGATGACCTGACTGCCCACGTCGCTGCTGGGCTTCAGGAGGATCGGGTTCATCCGCACGTCCGGCTCGACGCCGGCCGCCTGTGCCTGCACCACCTGCGCCCGGCCCATCTCAAGGCCGTCCTTGGTGACGAAGCTGTTCAGGGCCATGTTCTGGCTCTTGAAGGGCACGGCGCGCAGGCCGTCCTGCGCAAAGATGCGGCAGAGCGCCGCGCAGAGCAGGCTTTTGCCCGCGCCGCTCATCGTGCCCTGCACCATGATGCATTTTGCTCTGCTCATTCCAGCACCTCCCTCATGATCTCCAGCAGCCGGGCGTTTTCGGGAGCCGTGCGCACCGCCGTGCGGTACCACTCCGGCCCGAGGCCCGGATAATTCGCGCAGCTGCGCACCTGTGCACCCAGCGGGCGGAGTCGTTCGTTCAGGTCGGCAGGGGCGCGGAAGAGCAGATAGTTGGCCTTTCCGTCGATGACCCGCAGGCCCAGCGCCCGCAGCCCTGCCGTCATGGCCGGGCGCTGCTGCGCGATCAGCGCCCGCACCTCATCCACATAGGCCGTCTCCTTCAAAGCCGCAACGCCCGCCGCCTGCGCCAGATTCGACACGGCCCACGGCTGACCCGCTGCCTGCATCTTTTCCAAAAGCGCCTCGTCGCCGCAGAGGCAGTAGCCCAGCCGGACGCCTGCCATGCCGTAGAGCTTGGTAAAGGCCTTGAAGATGACGAGTCTGCCGCTTTCCAGCAGAGGCTTCGCCGTCCACCGGTCGGCGTCGGGCAAAAAATCGAGGAAGCATTCGTCCACCGCAAGGATCGCGCGGCACGCCTCGCACCGGCGCAGCAGCTTTTCGACCAGCCCGGGCGATGCCAGCTGTCCGGTGGGGTTATTGGGCTGGCAGAGGAACACCATGTCGGTGCTCTCGTCCACAGCGTCCACAAGGGCGTCCGTCACTGCGAAGTCCTCTGCTTCCTCGAGGAAAAAGCGCTTTACCTCACAGCCCGCCGTATCCAGCGCGGCGGCGTACTCGGCAAAGGTCGGGGCGGTCACAAGCGCCCTGCGGGGCTTTGCGGCCCAGACCAGCCGGAAGATGAGATCCGCCGCGCCGTTGCCGCAGAGGATCTGCTCCGGCGGCACGCCCTCGGCCCGGCTCAGCGCCGCACGCAGGGTGCGGCAGAGGGGGTCGGGATAGCGGTCGGCCTCCGCCAGCGCCTCCCGGATGGCCTGCGCCACCCCCTCGGGCAGGCCGAGCGGGCTGACGTTCGCCGAAAAATCCAGTGCATCGCGGCCAAAGTGTTCGCGGTAGCCCATCCAGTCACCGCCGTGAACCAGTTGTTTCATCCCAAGAACCCCCGTATCGCACATCCAAACGCCAGCGCAAGCCCGCTGGCTGCATACATCATCCGATCTGCCCGCAGAATATCCTCCGGCTCGATGGGCCGCAGCGGGTCGCCGATGGTGGGCTTCGGATAATATTCCCCGAAATAATAGGCCGGCCCGGCCAGCTGGACGCCCAGCGCACCGGCGCAGGCGCTCTCGGTCTGGGCGCTGTTGGGGCTGGCGTGATTGCGGCGGTCCCGCCGCCAGATGCGCCACGCGCCCCTGACGTCATTGCAGGTGAACGCCGCCGCCATGATCCAGAACAGCGCCGCCAGACGGCTCGGGATATAATTCGCCACATCGTCCAGCTTTGCCGCCGCACGGCCAAAATAGAGATATTTCTCGTTCTTGTAGCCCACCATGCTGTCCATCGTGTTGATGGCCTTGTAGGTCAGGGCCAGCGGCGCACCGCCCAGCAGCATATAGAGCAGCGGCGCGATGACGCCGTCGCTGGCGTTTTCGGCCACGGTCTCCACCGCAGCCTTGGTCACGCCCTCAGCGGTCAGCGCTTCCGTGTCACGGCCCACGATGCGGCTCACGGCCTTTCGGGCGGCGGGCAGGCTGCCTTTTTTCAGTTCAGCATAGACATTCGTGCTCTCCTGCACCAGCCCCTTTGCGGCCAGCGCCTGCCCGCACCAGAACATCTGCACGACCAGCCCCAGCAGAGGGTGGAGCCGTGCCGCACCCCAGCAGACAAGGCCCGTGAGCAGCAGCGTCCCCACCGGCAGGCAGAACGCCAGCACCGCGCCGCCCAGCAGCTCACCCTGCGGCGTCTTCGGCAGGCGGGCGCGGAGAAATTTTTCCAGCCGGGAGATGGCCTTGCCCATGTACACCACCGGGTGGGGCAGCCACGCCGGGTCGCCGAAGATGGCGTCCAGTACGAAGCCCCCCAGCACAACCCAGACGGTCATCATGCGTCTGCCTCCGCGTCCTTCGTGTACTGCACGATCCTGACGAGGCGGAGCTGGCGCTTGTCCGCCCAGTCGGCGGCGTCCAGCACATAGCCGCCCGCGTTGGGTCCGCACCACTCATAATAGCCGCGCCGGGGCAGGGCATACCGCTCCATCGCCGCCATCTGGGTGCCGCCGTGGGCGAGGATGACCAGCAGCTCCTCGCCGTCGGCCAGTGCCTTGTCCACCAGACCGGAGAATGCATTGCAAATGCGGGCGGAGAAATCGTCCTTCCGCTCGCCGTCGGGGCACTTGCTCTCGCAGTTGGCCTTCACCCACGCCTGATAGTCGGCGTCGTGCTCCATCTCGACGTAGTTCTTCCCCTCAAAGCTGCCAAAGCACATCTCCTGCAGGTCTTTGACGACCACGAGTTTTGCGTCCGGGAAGAGCACCCGGGCCGTCTGGGCCGTCCGCTGCAGCGGGGTGATATAGACCACCTTCGGGTCGATGTTGGCCCGGCGCAGCTGGCGCAGGCCCTCCGCCGAGAGCGGGATGTCGCGCTGGCCCTGATAGCGCTTCTGGGCGTTGTAGTCGGTCAGGCCATGACGCAGTAAATAGATCAACATGAGGGCAATTCTCCTTTCAATACCGTCGGGATGCCGCAGAACATCTGCACCACGCAGTCGGCGCGGGCGGCCAGCAGGCAGGCCAGCCGCCCGGCGGCCTCCCGCCCGGCACGCGCTCCGGCATCCATCGGGACAACACCGCCGCCGACCTCGGTGGCGATGACAATATCGTATTCCGCCAGCTCCCGGGCCAGCGCTTCGAGCTGCTCCGGGGTCTGGATTTCCGCAGCGGCGTCCTGCACATCGGCGATGACGCTGCCCCGGAACTTCCGCGCAAAGGTGCGCTTGCCGCTGTAGAGCGGCCCTGTGATGAACATCATTTACAGCACTCCTCCCCACTGGCTGACAGCCAGCGCCGCCAGCATCCACAGCTCAGCTCGCTGCAAAAACCACCCGGCCAGATCGCCGGTGATGCCGCCGAACTGCTTTTTCGCCACAAAATAATAGCGGCTCATCGCCAGAAGCGCCGCCGCCGCCAGTGCGCCGCCCCCCAGCACCGTCAGCGCCAGCACCAGCAGGGCCGACGCCCCGCAGAGGAAACGGCGGACGGTCTGCCTGTCCGCCGCCGTGGCGAAGGTGTGGGCAAGGCCGGTATCCTTCGCCAGCGGGAACGCCGCCACGGCAAAGCCGGACAGCGCCCGTTCCAGCACCAGCGCCAGCGTCCAGCACAGCCCCACACGAGGGGTGAACTGCACACTGCCGCAGAGGCCAAAGTAGGCGACAAAATAACTGCACAGCCGGATGACGGCAAAGGCGCCGCAGTGAGAATCCTTCAGGATCTCGAGCTTTTTTTCGCGGTCGCCGTAGCTCGAGAGGGCATCCGAGGTGTCGGCATAGCCGTCCAGATGGATGCCGCCGGTGACAGCCACCGGCACGAGGCAGAACGCCGCCGCCCGGGCCATGTCCGGCAGGGGCAGGACACCGCAAAGGCACCACAGCCCGCCGCACACCAGCCCGATGAGGGGGAAGGCACACATGGCGTACCGCATATTCTTCTCGTTCCACCCGAACTGCGGCACCGGCAGGGCCGAAAACATCGCAAAGGCTACCGCGATGGTCTGCAAAATGGTCACAGCTTCTCTCCCCCTTTGTAATACACCGGCAGGCCGCAGACCACCCGGCAGACGTTGTCCGCCCGGGCGGCGAAGGCGTTGTTCACCTGCGCCAGCGCCCGCAGATACTGCGCGGTATCGCCTACATAGTCGGCCCCACCGCTGAACACCTCGTTCGACACGACGATGAGGTCGCTGCACCCGGCGGCGAGGCGCTCCAGCCCGGTCAGAACGGCCTTTGCGGTGTGCTCTCCCGCCCCGCCGGGGTCGTAAAGCTCATTGGCCACGAGATTGCCGAGGTCTTCCAAGAGGACTGTCCCCCGGCCGGGCAGAGCCAGCCGGTCGAGGTGGAGCGGACATTCCAGCGTCTCGAACTGCTTTTCGGCCCGCATCTTCCGGTGCTTTTCCACCCGGGCGGCGCACTCGGCGTCCCAGACCTGCATGGTGGCGAGGTAGTACCGGGGCAGGCCGGTCTTTAACACAAGGCTCTCGGCGTAGGCGCTCTTTCCGCTGGCTGCGCCGCCGATGACCAGCGTCAGCATCCCGCGCCTCCCTGCGGCGTGTAGGCATCGATGCCGCCCTCTGCGAAGGAATAACAGCCGTCGTAGACGGCCAGCGCCATATCCCACAGCGGGATGGCGGCCACTGCCCCGGTGCCCTCGCCCAGATGGAGGCCTGCTGTGATGAGGGCTTTTTTGTTCAGTTCATCCAGCACCAGCTTCGCGGCCGGCTCGGTGGAGCAATGGCTGGCAAAGACCGCCTTTTCCGCCGCCGGGCAGAGCCGGACGGCGCAGAGCGCCGCCACCCCGCTGATGAAGCCGTCGGCCAGCACGGGCACTCCCTCCAAGGCCCCGCCGAGAAAAACGCCGCAAAGTCCCGCGATGTCGAAGCCGCCCAGCTTCGCCATCACGTCCAGCGGGTCGGCGGGGTCGGGCTGATTCCGGACGATGCCGCGATGGATGGCATCGACCTTCCGGGCAAGGCCTGCATCCGAGAGGCCTGCCCCCCGCCCCGTCATCCGCTCCACCGGCTGCCCCAGCAGGACGGCGGCCACGGCGCTGGACGTCGTCGTGTTGCCGATGCCCATCTCCCCGGTGGCCAGCAGGCCGACGCCCGCTTTCTTCTGCTCCTGCACCAGCCGGATGCCCCGTCCGACCGCTTCTACGGCCTCGGCCCGGCTCATGGCCGGGCCGAGGGTAAAGTCCGCCGTGCCCGGGGCGATGCGGCAGTCGAGGACGCCTGCCACAGGCTCGCCCGCGATGCCCATATCCACCGGCACCACCTCGCACCGGGCTGTCTGGGCCATCCGGCAGACGCTGGTGCGGCGGGCGGCGAGGTTCTCGGCCACGGCGCGGGTCACGCTGCTGTCGGTCTGGCTGACGCCCTGCGCCACCACGCCGTTGTCGGCGCAGAGCACCAGCACCGCGCGGTGGGAAAACTCCAGCTTCGCGCTGCCGGTAAGGGCCGCGGCGTCTTCGAGCACAGTTTCCAGTGCCCCCAGCCCGCCCAGCGGTTTTGCGAGGCTGGCCCAGTGGGCGTGTGCCGCCGCCCGGGCGGCTTCGTCCGGCGGCGTGATGGCCGCACAGAGGGCGGCAAGTTCTGTCTCAGTCATGGTCTCTCCTATATGCTTCTGCCGCAGCGGCAAAACGCTGCGGAAGGGGCGTGCCCGCCCAGTATAAATGCGGGAAACCCGCATAGAAATGCTCGTTTGCAAATCCGCACCGCCATTCCGTGCTCCCCACCGGCTTACGGGCCGTGAGGGCCGTGCCGTTGGCGGTGGAGTCCCAGTGGTGGAACTCATGGATGGGAAAATGCTCTCCGGCCCGGAAGAGCATACTGTCCTCTTCGGCCCTCAGCTCGGCATAGCCGAACCGGACGAGCCGCCCGGCGTCCTGCGCCGTCCCCGGCAGGACCCCGGCCATCGGCCAGCTCTGCCCGGCGGTGTCGGTGAGTCGCTGTCCCAGATAGAGGAAGCCGCCGCACTCGGCCACTGTGGGCAGACCGGCTTCGACCCTCTTTTTTATCTCGCGCAGAAGCGCGTTATTTTCGCTCAGTGCTCTGGCGTGAAGCTCCGGGTAGCCGCCGGGCAGATACAGCCCGCCGACTTTCTCCGGCAGGCTTGCGTCCCGGAGGGGGCTGAAAAAGACCGGCTCTGCCCCGGCGTCCCGGAGCGCTTCCAGCGTCTCGGCGTAGGTGAAGCAGAAGGCTTCGTCCTGCGCTACGGCGATGCGGACGCGGGCCGGGGGTGTCTCCGCCTGCCCGGACAGGGCGGGCGGCTCTTTTTCGCAGAGGGCCAGCAGGCGGGGCCAGTCGATCTGCTCCTCCGCCGCTGCGGCCAGTGCGGCCAGCTTTTTTTGCAGGTCCTCCACCTCTGCCGCCGTATAGAGGCCGAGATGGCGGCTCCCGATGACGGCCTCCGGGAGCTTGGGCAGGAAGCCCAGCACCGGCAGGCCCGTTTCCGCTCCCAGCATGGGGGCCAGCAGGGCGTGCATCCGGGCCGTGCAGTTGTTGAGCAGGATGCCCGCAAGATGGCTGGGAGTGCGGAAGCCGTCGAGGCCCCGCAGCTCTGCGGCCAGCGTCAGGCTCTGGCCCTTCGGCTCCACCACCAGCAGCACCGGCAGGCCCAGCGTGTCGGCCAGATGCCACGCGCTGGCCTTGTCGCTCACACCGCCGAGGCCATCGTAGAAGCCCATCGCCCCCTCACAGACCGCCGCGCCGTGGCCGACAGCCCCCCTCGCGTAGAGGGCGCGCACCGTTTCGGGCGGGGAGAAAAAGAGGTCGAGGTTGTGGCTCTCCACCCCCAGCACCGCCCGGTGGAACATGGGGTCGATGTAGTCCGGCCCGCTCTTGAAAGCGCAGGGCGTGTAGCCCCGCCGCTTGAGCGCCATCAGGAGGGCGCAGGTCATGGTGGTCTTGCCGCTGCCCGAGCGGGGTGCCGCCAGCAGAAATTGGATCATGGTCATTCTCCCGTGATGAGGTAGATGGAGTTCTGGGCCATCATGAGGTGCAGCCCGCCCACGGCTCTGGCCCGGCTGACGGCGATCTGGCTCACCTGCACCGTCCGGCCCCGGGCCGTCAGCGCAGCCACCGCCGCCGAGAGGGTCTCGAGGGCGATGGCCGACGCGCAGATGCGGGCGGCGGGGTTCTTTTCCAGCGCAGCGTCCACGATGGCGGCGAGGCTGCCCTTGCTGCCGCCGATAAAGACGGCGTCCGGCGCGGGCAGGTCGGCCAGCGCGGCGGGGGCAAGCCCCTCCACGAGGGTCAGGTTGCGGGCGAGGAATCTCTGGCGGTTGGCCCGGATGAGGGCGCAGCCCTCCGGGTCGCACTCCACCGCGTAGACCCTGCCCCGGGGCGCAGCCAGCGCCAGCTCCACGCTGACACTGCCCGTCCCGGCCCCCACGTCCCACAGGATGTCCTCCGGGCGGACGGCCAGCTTTGCCAGCACAGCAGCCCGCACCTCCTGCTTGGTCATGGGGACACTGCCCCGCTCGAACGCTTCATCCGGCAGGCCCGGCGTGCGGCGGGGCTGCACCGCTGCAGCCTCCACAAGGAGGACGCTCAGGCTGTCGAAGCGGCCCGCAGCCAGCTCCTGGACCCTGCCCCGGAAGAGCTTTTCTTCCGGCGTGCCGAGGCACTGGCCCACGACGGCCTCCACCTCGCCGAAGCCCTCCGCCGCCAGCTGGGCGCAGAGGGTGGCAGGGTCTTCACTGCCGCCGGTGAGGAAAAAGGCGGGCCTGCCCTGCATACACTCGGCCACCGGATCGCAGGCGCGGCCATGGGCCGAGACGAGGTTCCAGTCCTGCCACGGACGGCCCAGCGCCGCCGCAAGGAGCTGGACGCTGGAAAGGCCCGGCAGTACCCGGGCGCGGATGCCGAGAGCCGCCAGCTTGTCCAGCAGAGCGGCTGCGCCGGAGTAAAAGCCGGTGTCCCCGCTGTAGACCAGCACAGCGTTCTCTGCGCCGGAGGTGTGCAGAAGCTCCGCCACCTCGTCGGCGCGGTAGGCCGCGGCGCGGTTGGCGGTGCAGCCGGCGGGCAGCGCCGCCAGCAGACGCCGCGCGCCAAGGATGAGGTCGGCCTGCCGCAGCGCGGCCAGACTCTGGAGGGTCAGGCTCTCGGGCTGGCCGGAACCCATGCCGATGAGTGTCACGTTCATCTTATCATCTCCTTGCAGCGTTTCAGCACCTCTTCCGCCGTCTCGCCCTGCTCGGGCGGGCGGCGGATGACCACCAGCTGCGCCCCGGCGGCGGCAGCGGCAGCGGCTTTTTCGTCGAATCCGCCCGCTGCGCCGCCGTCTTTCGTGACCAGCCAGCGGATATGGAACTGCTCCATCATCGCCTGATTGAGCGCGAAGCTGAACGGTCCCTGCATGGCGATGATGTTGCGGTGGGGGATGCCCGCCGCCTCACAGGTTGCGATGCTTTCCCGCGTAGGCAGGACGCGGGGATAGAGCCGCTGGGGCGGGATGGCCGCAAACTGAGGCAGCTCTTTGGCCCCGGTGGCCAGCAGAAGGTTTCCTTCCTTCTGCGACAGCGCCTCCGCCGCCTGCCCTGCGCTCCCGAAGACAAGGCAGCCCTCCGGCAGGGGGCTGGCCGGGCGGAGGAGGCGGAGATACCCGACCCCCGCAGACTCTGCCGCCGCCCGGATGTTCTTCGTCGCCTCCACTGCATAGGGGTGGGTGGCGTCGATGCAGAGGGCCGCACCCTTCAGGAGAGCAGCCATCTCATCGGGCAGGAGCCGTCCGCACCGGACGGTGACGCCGGGGGCGCTCCCCTGCTCCTCCTGCCCCAGCGGGGTGGCTACGCTGACGGTGACTTCAAGCCCAAGCTCTGCCAGCCGACGGGAAAGCTCCCGCCCCTCGGTGGTGCCGCTGAACAGGACCACTCTCATCGGCGATACCCCCGCGGCGTGACCATCCGCCCGTTCAGCGCACGGGTGGCCGCGTTGCCCACAAAGACGGTGGTGAACATATCCACCTCGGTGTCCCGGAGCTGGCTGAGGGGCAGGAGCTGCTTTTCCTGTCCCTCCCGGCCGATGTTCCGCACCCAGCCGCAGAGGGTGTCAGGGGCCTTGCCGTGGGCCAGCAGGATGTCCACGGCCCGGCGCAGGTAGTCGGGGCGGCCCTTGGAGGAGGGATTGTACAGCGCCAGCGCGAAATCGCCCTGCGCCGCACAGGCCAGACGCTTTTCGATGACCTCCCACGGCGTGAGGCGGTCGGACAGAGAGAGGACGCAGAAATCGTGGGCCAGCGGTGCCCCCAGCACCGCCCCACCGCTGAGGGCGGCGGTCAGGCCGGGCACGACCTCCACGTCAACGTCCGGATAGGCCTCGGCCAGCTCCAGAAGGGGGCTTGCCATGCCGTAGACCCCGGCGTCGCCGGAGCAGACCAGCGCCACGTCCCGGCCTGCCCGGGCGGTATCCAGCGCCCAGCGGCAGCGGTCAAGCTCCCGGGTCATGCCGGTGGCGTAGCACTCCTTTTCCGGGTAGAGGGGGCGCACAAGGTCGATGTAGACCGTATAGCCGCACAACACCTCGGCCTGCTGCAAGGCGCTCTGCGCCTGCACGGTCAGAAACTGTCCGCCGCCGGGGCCAAGCCCCACGACGAACACGGTCTTTCGGTTCTCACTCATTGCTCTGTCCTCCAATCGGGTGCAAAGGGGCGGACGGCCAGCGCCAGCGTCACGCCGCCGCCCGCTGTCTTGGGCAGCAGGAGCGCCCCGCCCGAGGCTTTTGCCGCCGCCCGCTCACAGACGTTGTCCACACCGGTGACACCGGCCACGAAGGCCGAGGGGGTGAACTGCCCCGGCACAGCCCGCAGCTGGTCTGCCGAATAGAATGTGATGGGCCAGCCGTGGGCTTCGCAGAACTGCGCAAGCCCCGGCTCATCTTTTTTCAGGTCGATGCTGGCCGCCGCCGAGACTGCCGCCGGGCTGAGGCCCGACGAAGCACAGAAGGCCGAAAACGCTTCTTCCAGCCTCTCTGCCGTCGTGCCCCGGCGGCACCCCACGCCCAGCACCCCGATGGGGGGCACAAGGTGGAGCGCCCCGCCCTCCGGCGTGAGGGTGAGGGCGAAGTCGGCGGCCTCGGGCGTATCGGCCCGCTCCACCCCGGCAGGGGCCTCCCCCGCCACCGGCCACGCCGACCAGTACCGGACGGTCTGCCCGGCCAGCAGGGCCCCGCTGACGCGCTTGATGCGCTCCGGCTCAAGGAGGGTGCAGCCCTGCGCCTTGGCCCAGAGGTCCACGGCAAAGAGGCCGTTGACATCGGTGGCCGTCGTGATGACCGGCACCGCACCGCAGACCTCCGCCAGCGCCCGGGCCAGCGCATTCGCGCCCCCCAGATGGCCCGACAGCAGGGACACGACAAACTGCCCACCTTCGTCCACAGCCACCACTGCCGGGTCGCTGGCCTTGCTTTTGCAATAGGGCGCGATGGCCCGGACGGCGATGCCCACAGCTCCCACAAAAATAAGTGCCTCGTTCTGTGCAAAATGCTCCGCCGTCCAGCCCTTCAGGGTCACTCCCCCGCCGCAGCGGCTCACGCTGCCGGGCAGGGCCTCCGCCAGCCGACGAGCCAGCGCCTCCCCCCTTGCCGTAAAGGCCAGATACGCACAGCTCATTTTCCGGCCTCCATCCCCTGCCGGAACTCGGTGGTAAAGGCAGGGTCGTAGAGCTTGCTGCGGTCGTAATCCCGCCCCAGAAAATCGCCCACGACGATGAGGGCCGTCTTGGTGATGCCGTTTTTGCGGGTCTCCTCAGCCAGTGTGGAGACGGTGCACCGCACCACCTTCTGCTCCGGCCATGTGGCCTTATACACCACTGCGGCAGGGGTGTCGGAGCGGTAGCCTCCGCTGGAAAGGAGGGCCTGCTGGACCTTGTCCACCAGCCCGATGGAGAGGAAGATGACCATGGTGGCCCCATGCGCGGCCAGCTTTGCCAGCTGCTCGGCCTCGGGGACGGGGGTGCGGCCCTCCATCCGGGTGATGATGACGGTCTGGCTCACATTGGGCAGGGTGTACTCGGCACAGAGCGCCGCCGCCGCGCCGCAGAAGCTGGACACGCCCGGGGTGTCATCGTAGGGGATGCCGTCGGCGTCCAGCGCATCCATCTGCTCCCGGATCGCCCCGTAAAGGCAGGGGTCGCCGGTGTGGAGGCGGACGGTGGTGCCGCCCGCCTGCTCCGTGGTGCGGATGGTGTCCAGCACCTGTTCCAGCGTCATTTCGGCGCTGTTGTAGATGGCACAGCCGGGTTTTGCCAGACCCAGCAGGGCCGGGTTGACGAGGCTGCCCGCATAGATGATGCAGTCGGCATCGGCCAGCAGGGCCGCACCCCGACGGGTGATGAGGTCGGGCGCACCCGGCCCCGCTCCCACAAAATGAACCATATCCGTTACCCTTCCTTTACTAAGATCGTTGCAAAATAGCCTGCCGGACGGCTGGCGTCGCAGGCAGACAGGTCGGGCCAGACCTCCTCGTCCGGCAGGCCGCAGTTGCAGACCATCGCGCTGCGGCCCAGAAGCCTGGCGTCGGCCAGCGCGGCCATCGTCTCCGGCAGCTGACGGCCCGATTTCATCAGCACCTTTGCCCCCGGGGCGGCCAGCACCTCGGCAGCGTGGCGTCCCGGGGCGATGGTCAGAGGCGCTTCCATCCCGCCCGTCAGGGGCTGGCCCAGCCGGGCCGCTGCAGCGCAGAAGCTTGGCACCCCGGGGATCATCACGGTCTTATAGCCCTCCGCCTCTAAGATCTCCTGCAGATAACCGAAGGTAGCATAGACCGAGACGTCTCCGAGGTTGAGCATGGCGACGTCCTGCCCGGCGTCCAGATACCCTTTCACCGCCCGGGCGGCCTCCTCATGGGAGACGCGCAGCACCTCCGGGTCGCGGCTCATGGCAAAGCGCAGGGGCAGGATGGTCTTGCCGTCCAGCCCGACCGCGCCCCGTGCGATGTCCAGCGCCAGCATCCGGCCTCCGGCGGTCTGGGGTGCGGCGATGACCGGGCATTTTTCGAGGCAGCGGACCGCCTTCAGGGTCATCAGCTCCGGGTCGCCCGGGCCTACACTGACGCCGTACAAGACGCCGTTCCGTTTTTCCATTCGTCCAGCAGCTCCTTTGCAGTCCTGGTCTGGCCCAGCGGGCCGTATTGGTTGGAGAAGAGCACCGCGCCCGCCCGGAACGCCCCGGCGGCGCGGCGGTCGAGGTGGAGCTGGATGGCGTCCAGCAGGCTCGACAGCACCGGCTCTCTCAGCTCTGCCTTGTCCAGTATCTCCATGCAGGCGTCGGTGGTGGCGGCGCTCATGAGGGACACGCAGACGTCCCGGGGCGCGCCGCAGAGGGCGGCGTGGGCGCAGAGCAGCTCGGTGCGGCAGTCCGCCGTGCGGGAGTGGGTGTTCATGACGCCGCCCGCCAGCTTGACCAGCTTGCCGATGTGGCCCACCAACACCACCTGCTCAAATCCCGACGCAGCCGCCATATCCAGCGCATCGCCGATGAAATTCGAGGTCTTGACCACCGGGATGCATTTCAGGGCTGGCAGGTTCTCATGGAGATAGTCCAGCCCGTAGTTGCCCGGGGCGAGGATGAGCCGCCGGGGCGTCCCTGCCCGAAGCGCGGCCTGCCCCATCTCCAGCTGGATGGTGTCGAGGATGGCCTGCTGGCTCATCGGCTCGACGATGCCGCTGGTGCCGAGGACGCTGAGGCCGCCTTCCACGCCCATGTGGGGATTGAAGGTGCGCTTGGCCGTCTCGGCCCCGCCCTCGATGGAGATGGTGACATCGAAGCCGCCCGCATATCCGGCAGACTCCGCCTCCTTTTCCAGCGCCTCCTTTATCATGGCCCGGGGGACATGGTTGATGGCGGCTTCGCCCACCGGCTGGTCGAGGCCGGGCTTCGTCACCCGGCCCACCCCCTCGCCGCCGTGGATGCGCACCTCCCCGGCCAGCTCCGGCCGGAGGGTCACGCTGGCAACGACTGGCAGGCCGGTGGTCACGTCCACATCGTCGCCGCCGTCTTTGCGGATGGCACACTCCGCCCCCTCGCCCGACCGGCGGCAGAAGATCGGCTCCACCTCCACCACGATGCCCTTCGGGGTGCGGAGAGCCACCGTCTCCGGGGCGCGGCCGGTGAGGAGGAGACGGGCTGCGCCCGCCGCTCCCAGCGCCGCGCAGGTGCCGGTGGTGTAGCCGCAGCGCAGGAGCTTCTGACCGCTGCGGACATAGTGCTCAAAGCGGGGCTGCCCCGTCTCGGCGGGCTTTTTCGCTTCCCCGTACAGAAAAGCGTACTGCTCGTCGCTCAAATCATAAATTTTACAGATGTTTTCCCGGGCAAACGCCTGTCCGGGCGTCATAACGTCCGAGACGCCCGCCGCCGAGACGCAGACGACCTTATCCGAGATCTTCTGGGCCAGCTCTAATTCGTGGAGGCTGAGGATGACAGCCATCTTCTTGTCCCGGGCGAGGCTCTTCAGGATGGCCAGAAGTTCGGCCTTGCCCTTGATGTCGAGGAAGGAGGTCGGCTCATCCAGCAGGATCAGCTCCGGCTGCTGGCAGATGGCCCGGGCCAGCAGCACGCGCTGGCGCTGGCCGTCGCTGATGCAGTTGAAGTCCCGTCCCGCCAGCGCTTCGGCCCCCACGAGGGCCAGCGCGGCGTGGACCTGCCGCCTGTCCTCCGCCGAGAGGACGCCCAGCCGCCCCGTGTAGGGGTAGCGCCCGGCGGAGGCCATCTCGAAGCAGGTGGTCAGCTCGGTGCGGCGGGTGTGAGGCACCATCAGGGCCATCTTCCGGGCGCGCTCAGGGCCGGAGTAGTCCGCAAGGCTCTTTCCGTCCAGCAGGACAGCGCCCCCCTGCGGGGCCAGCTGCGCCGCCAGCGTCTTGAGGAGGGTGGATTTGCCCGCACCGTTGGGTCCGATGAGGGTGAGGATGCTCCCCTTCTCCGCTCCGAGGCGGATGTGCTCCATCAGGGGCGTTTTGCCGTAGCCGATGGCAAGGTCATCGGTGCGGCAGAAGGCGTTTTCTTCGCTCATTCCCGGCCTCCCTCTGTCTGGCGGCGCACCAGCAGCCAGATGACCACCGGTGCACCAAAAACTGCTGTCACCGAGCTGATGGACAGCTCGGTGGGCGCGAACAGGCTGCGGGCGATAAGGTCGCAGAGCAGGCAGAACGCCGCCCCGCCAAGGCAGCAGCCCGGCAGGACATAGAGGGGCTTGGCGCTGCCCAGCAGGCTCTTGACCAGATGGGGCACCGCGATGCCCACGAACGAGATCGGCCCGGCAAAGGCCGTCACGCAGGCGGAGAGGAGGCTGGAAAGGAGCACGAGGGCCGTCGAGAAGGCCCGCACCGGCACGCCGACGCTTTGGGCATAGCTCTCCCCCATCTGGTAGGCCGCCATGGGCTTGGAGAGGAGGAAGGCCGCTGCCAGCGCGGGCAGCACCACGCAGGCCGCAGCGCCCACATTGGCCCACGTCATGCCGGAAAAGCTGCCCATCGACCAGTTGTGGAGGTTGACGATGTTGGAGTCCTGCGCGAAGGTCACGACGATGTCGGTGATGGCCGAGCAGATGTAGCCGATCATGATGCCGCAGATGACGAGGATACTCATCCGGGGCACCCGACGGGCCACCACCAACACAAAGGCCATCGCCGCCATTGCACCCCCAAAGGCCGCGATGATGAGGGTGGCCGAGCCGGTGAGCAGCCCTCTTTGCAGAAAGACCACCATCGTAAGGGCCACAGCCAGCTTCGCGCCGCTGGACACGCCCATGACGAAGGGGCCTGCGATGGGGTTGGCAAAGAAGGTCTGCAAGAGGTAGCCCGCTGCGGAGAGGGCCGCGCCCAGCAGCACCACCATGACGGCCCGGGGCAGGCGCAGCTGCAGCACGATGCCCACAGCCAGCGCATCCCCGCCCCGGCCCAGCAGGGCCGCAGCCACTGCCCCGGGCGTCAGCTCCACGCTGCCCCAGAACAGGTTGAGCGCGAACAGCACTGCAAGCCCCGCCGTGAGGGCGAGGTAGGCGAGGCTGAGGCGGCGTGTGGTGGTCATGGCAAAGCTCCTTTTATACGATCTGCTGCAAAAATCGGAGGGAGGCCGGGTCGGGCCTGCCCTCGGTAAAGACGAGGTTCATATCGGAGATGAGGTCGGCCAGCTCCATGCTCTGCTGGAACAGGCTCTGGGCCGTGCACCAGCAGTCGCCGGACTGGACGGCCTTGAAGTCCGCCAGCATGGGGCACTTTTCGATGAGCTGGTCACGGGTCTCCACGACACCCTCGATGGTGCTGTTGTAGATGAGGACATCGACGTCCTTGGCCCGGGCGTAGAAGGTCTCGAGGGGCAGCTTGATGGTGGACTGGCCCGGGCTGTCCCCCTCGAGGTCGTCAAAGATGTAGACGCCGCCCGCCATCCCCACCATCTGGGCCACATAGTCGCTGGTGCGGCGGACGGTGATGAGGTTGTTGGTGGTGATGGAGAAGAAGGCCACCGTTTTTCCGGTGCTCTCCTGCCCGAGGATGGGGGCCACCTGCTCCACCTTCTGGCGGAAGACCTCCTCCGCCTGCTCGATCCTGCCCAGCAGGATGCCGTAGAGCTTGAGCCACTCCATCCGGGCCAGCGGGCCGCTCTCATAGCTCGAGCGCTCGATGAGCACCGGCACGCCGAACTTTTCCAGCTGTTCCTTGACCGCCGGGTCATGGAGGATCATGGTGTTCTCGATGGCGAGGCTGCACCCGGCTGCAAGGATCCGCTCATAGTCCGGGGCACTGTACTTGCCGGCGTAGGCGATGCGGCCCTCCTGCATGGCCTGCTTGGCCTCCTCCACATACCAGCCCTCGGCCTTGGTGCCGGAGAGGGCGATGCAGTCCAGCGCATCCAGATGGACGAAGAGGTCCATCACCGAGGTGGAGACGAGGTAGATGTTGTCCAGCGGCTGGCGGAGCGGGACAACATCGGCGGGCAGGTCGTCCACCTCTGCCGCGTCCTCGGGGATCACGAGGAATCTGCCGCTGTCCGGGATATTCACCAGCACATATCCCCCCTCATAGCAGTCGGCGGAGAACTGAGCCGCATAGTCCAGCGGATAGCTGTGGTCGAACACGAGAGAGGCCGTATTGGCCGGGGCGGTCTCTGCCTGCCCGCAGCCAGCGAGGGCAAGTGCGGCGGCGGGCAGGGCTTTCAGAAAATTGCGGCGCTTCATAGGGTCAAACCTCTCAGTCTGCGAAGCGGTTTACTTCAGCGTAAAGGTCAGCGTATACTCGATCTCGTGCGGGGTGCTCATGGCGACGGTATCGCCCACCACATCCAGCGGGGTGTCGAGGGCAGCGACGGGGATCTCAAAGGTGGAGTTGCCCTCGGTATTGGTGGGCAGATACTTTTCGCCGTCCACCAGCATATAGTCATAGTTGGGGCTGGACCAGACGATGGTGGCGGTCATCCTGCCGTCGGCCACGGTCAGGGCCGCAGGGCTTTCCACGGTGGCGCGGCCGGAGCCGCCCTCAAGGGTCACGTCGCAGGTGTAGGCGCCGTCGGCAAGGGCCTCCTCCATCGTGGGCTGTGCATTGCGGACGCTGACGGTGTGGTCGTACCACTTGCCCTTCTTGCCGAGGATGGCAACGGAGAAGTCCGTGTCCAGTGCCTCCACCGGGATGTCGAAGCCGTACACCTCATCCGAGGTTCCGTCGCTGTAGTTCACCACATCGGTGGTGGGCTGGAGCCAGTCGGCCTCGTGGGAGGCTGCGTCCTCTGCCGTGCCGACGTAGAGGTTGACGATGTTCTTGGAGACGAGACTGACGTGGAGCGTCATCTGACCGTCCTTCACGGTCAGCGTGCCTTTTCCGTCGAATGCCTCATTGGCGTGGAACATGGAGCTGTCGGTGTCAAAATCAGCGGCGTAGGTGCCGTCGGGCAGCGCCGCCTCAGCGGAGGCAGAAGCAGCCTCGCTCACGGCAGAGGAGGCCGCAGCCTCGGAGGAAGCGGCAGAGCTGGCCGGGGCGCTGGATGCACCGCAGCCGACGAGTGCACCGGCCAGCATCACACCGGCCAGCAGAAGAGAGCATTTATTTTTCAGTTTCATAGCAGTTACCTCAACTTATATCGTATCAGAAAGATTATAACACGCAATGGCCTGATTTCAAAGCAGGCCGAAAAAGAAATTGCCCGAAAAGGCACTCCTTTCCGGGCAATCATAGGGTCAGAATCAGCCGTTCAGGGAATCGACAGCGGCCTTGGTGTGTGCGATGTAGAGCTGCTGGATGTCAGCGATCTCGCCCAGACCTGCGATCTGGCACTCGACGGAGTCAAATGCACCGGAGGCCTCGAACTGGCTCTTCCAGGAGTCATCGTCGTCGCCCGCCATATCGTTGTTGGCATGGTCGCCTGCAACGACCATCAGGGGACGCAGGACGACCTTGGTGTAGCCGGCGGCCTTGACGGCCTCGATGACATTCTCGCAGTCAGTCTCCTCCGGCTCACCCTCGACGGTGCCGATGAAGACGTTCTTGTAGCCCAGAGCGTTCATCTGAGCCTGCATCTGGCTGTAGCTCACCTTTGCGGTGTGAGAGGTGCCGTGGCCCATGAAGACGAAGGCGGTGCCGTCCGCAGCGGCGGCGTCCGCACTGTCAAAGCCCGCGGTCTTGACGGCCTCAGCGGTGATCGCCTTGGCGACAGCCTCCTTGTCGGCATTGATGACGGTGGCATCGCTGCCCACCTCGCCCAGCAGAGGCTCGGCGACAGCGACAGACTCGAACTTATCGCGGTAGCTGTCCACCATCTCCATCATCTCGTCGTACTCCGCGCCGTGCATCAGATGGGTGGGCTGGACGACCAGATTCTTCACGCCGTTGGCGACAGCGCGCTCCATAGCCTGCTCCATGTTGTCGATCTTCTCGCCGTCACGGGCCTGCACATGGTTGATGATGATCTGTGCAGTGAAGGCACGGCGGACGGACCAGTCAGGGTAAGCGGCCTGAATGGCATCCTCGACGCCCTTGATGTCCGCTGCGCGGCTGTCGTTGAAGGAGGTGCCGAAGCTGACGACGAGGATCTCCTTGTCGCCGATGTTGTCCTCGTTGCGGGGGTCATCCTTGGAGGCGTCGCCGGTATCGCGGCCAAAGTAATCGGGGTCAGCCTCTTCGCCCTCGACCAGCGCCTTCTGGGCGTCGGTCAGGGCGTCCCATGCGGCCTTGGCGGCCTCGCACTGGGCGTCGGTGTTCTCGTTGCGCTCCTGCACATAGATGGCGTCGATGAGGTCTGCCACGTTCTTTGCTGCCATTTCATCGGCCTCCTCGCTGCTCACCCCGCTGGCGGCAGCAGAGCTTGCTGCGGCGCTGCTGGCGGCAGTGGAAGAAGATGCACCGCAGCCGGTGAGCACACCGGCACACAGGGCCAGTGCAGCGGCAGCGGCGGTGACGCGCTGCCAGTTCTTGTTGGTTGCTTTACGCATTGCTTTGAGTCCTTTCTGTTTGGATGGGATCGGTACTTCCGATAGAAAGGGTACGAAACGGGGGCCAGCTCAAACGAAAAAAGGGCCTTTTTGCCGCGCGGAAGGCACAGCAAAAAGACCCTTTGAACGATTCGGGCTTTTTGGTACGACCAATTCCTCGTGATCCGGAGCTTAGCGCTCCTGTACCAACAGCGGGCAGGTTTCCTGACTGAAAGCTCATCATCCGCTGCCGCCTTCCCAAAAGCAAAGCTCCCAGTGACCGGCGACGTGCGCCAAGGCAGCGGACTCCCTTATCACAGTGACGAGATCGCGCGGGACTCTCACCCGCTTCCCTTTTACCCTGCCGGCCAAGAGACAAGCCCTCGGCGGCAGGCACCTGCTGTTTTCTATTCAGACGAGAGGAAGTATAGCACACCTTGCCTCAAAAAGCAATATCTCAGCTCTCCTGCGGCATCGTCCAGACCATCCCCAGCGCCTCAAGCTTCTGGATGTGGTCAGCTGTCAGCCGGTCATCGGCGACGGCATAGTTCTCCCGCATCCGGCGGATCCAGTCGCCGAGGCAGAAGCCGTCGCCGGTCTTATAGTTCACCGGCACCAGAAGGTCGCCGTGGGCGGTGCGGTACTCCTCGGCGCGGCGGAACGCCCCGTCCCATTTGGCCTCCCGGGCGTCCCACTGCATCCCGATGGCATCCAGCATGGCGATATGCTCCGGCGTGACCTGAAAAGACTCGGGCCGGGCCTTGCGGGCAGCACGGAGATTCGAGATCCAGACCCCCAGCCGGAAGCCGCTCTCATCCACATATCCGGCGGGCACGAGAAGGGTGCCCTTCTTTTCCGCATAGCGCTTGGCGCTCTGATAGTTGTCCAGCCAGTTCTGCTCCCGCACGCTGCACGCAGGCGGCACGGCGGCGGTGAGACGGCGGGTGTTCTCGCCCTGAAACAGCTCCCTGAGGGCGGCGCGGCGCTCGGCAGAGAGCTTTTTGCCCTCCCGCAGCATCAGCTTCTGGCGGGAGAGCCAGCTGCCCAGCCAGATACCGTCCTCCGTCCGGTACTGCGCCGGGACGGCCAGACTGCCGTGCTCTTTTTTATATGCGACCGCCAGCTCGTATCGGTGCTGCCACGAATCGGTCTTTTCCCAGCTCATGCCCAGCTCATCCAGCAGGGCTTTCCGCTCCGGCGTGACCCGGGCGCTGCTTCGCTCAGGGTTCTGCCATGCATAACGCTGGCGGGACACCCACTTGCCCAGCAGGATGCCGTCCTCATCGATGTATTCGGTGGGGACGTCGATGTTGCCATGGGCGTTGTAATACTTCACAGCGGCCTCGTAAGCAGTCTGCCACTTGCGGTCGTTCCGGTTCGCCCAGTCCACACCGAGAGCTTCCAGCTTTTCGATCTGGGCGGCGGTCAGAGTTCCTTCCTTATAGGCGGCCCGCTGGCTGCCCAGCCAGACGCCCAGTGCCATGCCATCCGGCGTGACGTACTTGACGGGGATCTCGAGGTCGTCGTGCTCGAGATGATACTGGACGGCGGCAGCATAGTTCTTTTCCCAGAGGATGCTGCCGGTGTCCCACACCATGCCCAGCGATTCCAGCCGCTCGATGCGGTCGTCTGAGAGACTGCCGCCCTGATAGCGCTGGCGGTTGTAGACGATCCACTCGCCCAGCGCGAAGCCGCTCTTATCCTTATAATGGACCGGCACCAGAAGGTCGGCGTGGCTGTCGCGGTACCGCCGGGCCGAGGCCCAGCCGTTCTCCCACGCCAGCTCAAGGCGCTTTTTCCAGTTCATGCCGATCTTGTCCAGCCGGGCGACCTGCTCGGCAGTGAGGCGGCCATTCTTCTTTCCGGCCCGCACAAGGCGCTGGTTTTCCAGCCAGCGGCCCACGGCCACTCCCTCAAAGGTGTAGGCGCGGGGCACATCCAGCGGCAGCTTTTTTGCGGCCATCTGTTTTGCAGCGGCAAAATAGCGCTCCCATTCGGCATCCAGTGCCCGGCGAAGCTGCCGATAGGTCCGGCGGCAGGCGGACAGCGGCTCAGACAACGGGAACGGCGTCTCGCCGCACTCCTTCCGGAGCTGCAGCACACAGGCCAGCCCCTCGAAGGTGGCGCTCAGCTCTGCCACCGGCACACTGCCGCAGGCCGCAAGGGCGCGGGCCAGCATCTGCCGATAGGCGGGCGCCTCAGCGGTGCGGCGGACGAGGACAACGCCTGAAATGCCGGTCAGCGGCGTCTCGGCGGCGGGGCCGTTGACGCAGACCAGCAGCCGGAGCGCGTCGGCCTCGTCGGTCAGGAAGGGCTCTGCATCGCCGGAAAGCGCATCGGCACAGCAGATATGCACCCCCGCACCAAACAGCGCTTCGGCCTGCCGGGCCATCTGCGCCGCCGTCTGGGCATCCTCGCAGAGGACGAGATACCTCCCGGCAGCATCGGGGAGCCACCGCGCCAGCAGCACTTCCACGGAGGGCAGCTGCTCCATCGCAAGGCTCAAAGCCCGATATTTTTCGGCGTTGGGGTCGGGAGTACCGGGCACGCGGAGGTTCTTCACCTCGGCGCGGAGGCGGGCCATTGCGGCCTCCTGCGGCCAGAGCAGCGCCGTGTAGGAGGTCGGCATGGGCAGCAGCCCGTCGGCCAATGCCCCGCCCAGCGTCAGCGGCTCCACCACAGCATCACCCAGCAGCTCTTCGGCGGCGCGGCAGCTCTCGCCCGGAGCGTCCGACTCGGCCAGCGCCAGCACCCTGGCCTCCGGACAGAGGCGGAACAGGAGCTGGACGCAGTCCGTCCACTCCCGTGCGCTCATCTCCCGCCAGCCGTCCAGCACCAGCAGACCGGGCCGGAACTCTGCCAGCGCCACCCAGCCCAGCGCGTTCTGTGCAGCCAGCTGTTCACAGTCCATCAGCCGGACGCTGCCGTCCAGCGTTTTGCCCAGTTCCTTCGCCAGCCCGCGGCGCAGTTCGAGCCGCGCGGCGCAGGAGGCCACCCAGAGGACGCGGGTGTCAGGCTGTTCTGCCAGCATCTCCCACACGATGCGGCCCTTGCCGGTGCCCGCCGGACGCAGCAGCGCGGCCCGACCGCCCTGCTGCAAGGCGGCCGCCGCCGCACGGCAGGCCGCTTTGTTTGAATCATGCACTAAAATCGACATATCCTTTTCTGCCCCTCCCGGTGGTTCAGAAATCGTTTTTGCTGCAAAAAAGAAACGCGCCTGCGCAAAGCGGACTGCCCTGCCTGCGCTGCGCCTGCGTTCTTTTTCGTTAAAATGTTAGTTTCATATCCTATTATTATCATAAAAGTTTATTTCTTGTCAAGGCGATTTTGCAAATATCTCTAAAATCTCCTGAAAAATCTTCTCCCGGCCAGCAGTTGACGGCAGAAGCCATTGGTGGTAGACTCTTGGCATCCGCTCCCCTTTTGCGGGAGACATCCCTATTCAGGACAAGTGAGGTAATCGATATGAACATCATCAGCACCGAAAAAGCTCCCGGCGCCATCGGCCCCTACTCTCAGGGCTACACCGTGGGTGGCCTCGTCTTCACCTCCGGCCAGATCCCGGTAGATCCCGCCACCGGCGCAGTCGCCGAGGGCATCGCTGCACAGGCAGACCAGAGCTGCCGCAATGTGGGTGCCATCCTTGAGGCTGCGGGCGTGGGCTTTGACAAAGTAGTCAAGACCACCTGCTTCCTCGCCGACATTGCCGACTTTGCCGCCTTCAACGAGGTGTACGCCAAGTATTTCACCTCCAAGCCCGCCCGCAGCTGCGTGGCAGTGAAGGACCTGCCCAAGGGTGTGCTCTGCGAGATCGAGGCCATCGCCGAGGCATAAGTTTTTCCCGGTCTGCAAAGAGGCCGTCTGCACCCTCTCCGGGGCGCGGACGGCTTTTTTGCGCTGCCTTCGATTCCGGTTTTTCATGGCGGCTTACTTTCTTTTCCGGAGAATTGACTTCACTTTTCACTTTTGTTACAATAGAACCAAACTATTGTATCGCAAGACCAGAAATTAGCACAACTGAAACAGCATATCTGCGATATGCAAACCAACATTGTTGCTGTTGCATTAAAAAGTTGGTTTGCTATAAAATATTTCCGGTCAGATTCGAAAGAGAGGTCCCCGCCATGTCCAATTCCCGTGTCGAAAGCCACAACCGCTCCGAGCTGCGCAACCGGATCATCAGCGCCGCCACGCTGCTCGAGATCCTGCTGTCCGGCCTCGTCCTCATCGGCCTGCTGCTGTCGATGATCCCTCTGATGCAGTGGATGCCCGGCCTGCTGTTCGACGGCAACGACGTCGAGGTGAGCCTCTTCTTACAGCGCGCACTGGACATCGTCATCGGCATCGAGTTCATCAAGATGCTGGCCAAGCACAGCCCCGGCTCCAGCCTCGAAGTGCTGCTCTACGCCATCGCACGCCACATGGTGGTGGGCCACGAGTCCGCACTGGAGAACCTGCTGAGCGTGGGGGCCATCGCCCTCATCTTCATCGTGCGGAAGTTCTTCTTCGTCCCGGCCTTCGGCGCTCACCTGCCCGACGGCCACCCCGCACCCGACCTCACCCCCTCCCAGAGCGGCATCCCGGAAGATGAATTTGCCACCCGGCTGCGCAAGCACCTCAGCCGCAAGTCTGCTGAACGGGAAGAGACCATCGCCATCGAAGACCCCGCCTATGAGGACAACACCGATACCCTCTTGGCGACCGACGCGGAATAACTCTGCCAAACAGCAAAACGCCCCGCAGGGCGCTCGTTCCATCGAGCCGCCTGCGGGGCGTTGCTTTTTGCGGTTACTTGCTCTTGTGCTTCTGGCCGAAACGGTACTCCTTGCCGTCCCGGATGCGCTGGATATTGGTGCGGTGCATCCAGATGACCATGCCGCCCACGATGGCGGCGCCCACGGTGCAGACCACGACGTCCTGCGTCGGCAGGCCGCGCAGGAGGCTGTACACCAGCGTCAGCACCGGATAAGCTGCTGCCATCGTGATGCTGCCCAGCGACACCATACCGGTGGGCAGCAGGCAGGCGAGAAAGATGACCGCCAGCACCGGCAGCAGCACCGGCTGGACGGCGAGGATGGCACCAGCGGCCACCAGCACGCCCTTGCCGCCCTTGAAGCCGAAGTAGATGGGCTTGGAGTGGCCCACCACAGCGAGGATGGCGGCGAGGTAGACGCCCAGATAGGGCGAGATGGCCGCATCGGCGGGCAGATGACCGAACAGCCACCGGCCGAGGCAGACAGCCGCGACGCCCTTGAGCACATCGCCCACCGCCGTGAGGGCAGCGGCCTTTTTGCCGAAGGTGCGCAGCATATTGGTCATTCCGGCAGCGCCCGAGCCGTGGGTGCGGACGTCGTCATGATAAAGGTATTTGCTGACGAGGATGCCGGTGTCCACGCTGCCCAGCAGGTAGGCTTCGGCAGCGACAGCCAGCACGATGAGAAATGCAGTCATGCAGCAAGGCTCCTTCCCTTATACGTCCTTTGCGCCCACCTCGCCGGAGCCGCGCTCCCGCACGACGAGGCGGATGGGGGTGTGCTCCAGACCGAAGTTCTCGCGGATCTGGTTGATGATATACCGCTGATAGCTGAAATGGAACAGGTGTTTTGCGTTGACGAAGGCCACGAACGTCGGCGGACGGGTGGAGGCCTGCGTCAGGTAGAAGATCTTCAGGCGGCGGCCCTTGTCGCTGGGCGGCTGCATCCGGGCGGTCGCACGGGCCAGCATCTCGTTGAGGACGCCGGTGGGCACGCGGGCACCGTTCTGGCTGTCCACATCCCGGATGAGCTGCATCAGCTTGTTGACGTTGTAGCCGGTCTGGGCCGAGATGAAGATGATGGGAGCATAGCCCATAAAGCTGAAGCACTCGGCATAGCCGCGGCGCTGCAGCTCCATCGTGTTGGTCTCCTTGCCCTCCACAGCGTCCCACTTGTTGACGACAATGATGCAGGCCTTGCCCTGATCGTGGGCATAACCGGCCACCTTGCTGTCCTGCTCGGTGAAGCCGACGGTGGCGTCCACGAGGATGAGGGCCACGCGGCTGCGCTCTACAGCGGCCAGCGCCCGGACGACCATGTAGCGCTCGAGGCCGTCGGTGATGTTGCTGCGCTTGCGCAGACCGGCGGTATCGGTGAAGATGAACTTGCCGTAGGCGTTGTCCACCGGGGTGTCGATGGCATCGCGGGTGGTGCCGGCCTCGTTAGCCACGATCATCCGGTTCTCCCCGAGGATGCGGTTGGTCAGGCTGGACTTGCCCACATTGGGGCGGCCGATGATGGCGACGGGGATGCGGTCCTCCTCCACGACGGTCTCACTGAAATCGAGGTGGGCACAGACGGCATCCAGCAGGTCGCCGGTGCCGTGGCCGTGGACGGACGAGATGGGCATGACCTCGTCGAAGCCGAGGTTGTAGAACTCATAGAGCTCCATGGGGGTCTGGCCCACATTGTCGCATTTATTGACGGCGAGGATGATGGGCTTATGGCTGCGGCGCAGCATATGGGCCACGTCCTCGTCGGCAGCGGTCAGGCCGTTGCGGACATCCACCACCATGATGATGCAGTCGGCGGTGTCGATGGCGATCTGGGCCTGCTCGCGCATATGGGCCAGAATGCCCTCGGTGGCCTTCGGCTCGATGCCGCCGGTGTCCACCAGCAGGAACTCGTGGCCGCTCCACTCGCAGTTGGCGAAGATGCGGTCACGGGTGATGCCGGGGGTGTCCTCCACGATGGCCAGACGCTGGCCGCAGAGCTTATTGAACAGGGTGGACTTGCCCACATTGGGGCGGCCCACCACAGCTACGATCGGTTTGCTCATAGGGGGTTCCTCCTTTCACAAAAGGGGTAACGATTACGTTCTTCTCCGGCGGGCGATGTGGAGGCCGCTGCGCAGCAGGGCCTTGGCCTCGTCGCCGCCGCTGACGGGCAGGACTTCCACCTTCACGCCGAGCCGCTGGCCCAGCTGCTCGATGGTGACATCGTCGAGGAAGGTGTCCTTCTCCTCCCGCAGCATCACGGCGGGCACCCCCAGCGTGCCGCTGGTCAGCCTGCCCTCGCACTGGGCGATGATGTCCGTCGCCGTGACGAGGCCCGCCACGCCGACGTTGCCGCCGAAGAAGTTGTTTTTGATGGTATGCACTGTCACCTCGATCATGGGGTACTGACGGTGCAGCTCGTCCATCATCTCGGTGATGAGGGGGGAGGCCATCGTGCCGGTGACGACGTCCAGCTTCTTCGAGCCATAGACGCGGTGGGGCTTTTCCAGCTCCGCCAGAAATTCCTGCCGGAAGAGGCTCATCATTCCCACGCCGTTTTCCAGCTGGTCGTAGTCCTCATAGAACTCCGGGTCTGGGATGGGCCGGCCCGCCTTGAGGTACCACTCGTCGCTGGGGTAGATGATGCGCTTGCCGTGGCGGCGCTTGCACTCATCCCCAAACTCCTCCATGATGTCGATGACGGCGGCGCTGGTCTCGGCGTCGTAGGGCGTCTGCTTAAACAGGTTCTGCCGGTAATCCGTCACGCCGCAGGGCACCGCCGCCACGCTCTGCACCATCGGGGTCAGCTCCAACAGGTCGGCGAGGGTGCGGCGCAGCTCGTCGCCGTCGTTGATGCCCCGGCAGAGCACCAGCTGGCAGTTGACGGCGATGCCGCCCTCCACCAGACGGGGCAGGTACCGGAGCACCTCGCCTGCCCGCTTGTTGGCCAGCATCCGGACCCGGAGCTGGGGGTTCGTCGTATGGACGGAGATGTTGATGGGCGAGATGTGCATCTTGATGATGCGGTCGATCTCGTGGTCCTGCATATTGGTCATGGTGATATAGTTGCCGAACAGGAAGGACAGCCGCTCGTCATCGTCCTTGAAGTAGAGGCTCTCCCGCATCCCCGGCGGGAGCTGGTCGATGAAGCAGAACATACAGTGGTTGGAGCAGGAGTGCTTCTGGTCGCCCAGATAGGTGGAGAAGTCGCAGCCGAAGGGGCCGCGCTCCTCCCGCCGGACATCCCATTCCCGGATGCCGTCTGCCACCCTAGCCTTGAGGTGGAAGCTCTTGCTGTCGGTATAAAAATCGTAGTCCAGCGTGTCGTTCAGCTCGTTGCCGTCCACGCTCAGCAGCTCGTCGCCGCCAGCGAGGCCGAGGACAGCGGCCTCGCTGCCCTTTTCCACACGCTCGATCTTGATAGACACTTTCACTTCACCTGCTTTCCAATAGGTTCGCCTTCGTACAACCTCTCAGTCGGGCTTACGCCCGCCAGCTCCCCTAGTAGGGGAGCCTCTGGCGTATCCAGCAAGCTTCACCCGGCTGCCAAAGCCTCCCCTCGTTAGGGGAGGTGTCATCTCGAAGGGATGACGGAGAGGTTTCATCCGTTCCATAAACAGCAAGAAGGGGAAGGCATTGCGCCCTCCCCTTCTGTACATAACACCAATGTGCCACCAATTCTGCGCAAATTAGCCCTTCTTGATGACTTCCTCGCCCTTGTAGTAACCGCAGTTGCCACATGCCTGGTGGGGGAGCTTCAGAGAGCCGCAGTTGCTGCACTTGACCAGTGCGGGGGCCTCCAGCTTCCAAACATTGCTGCGACGCTTGTCGCGGCGGGCCTTGGAAAGATGTCTCTTAGGTACTGCCATATTTTTGCACCTCCTTGATGGGTTTGTCAGTTCAGCAGTGATTTGAGTATCGCTAGCCTTGCGTCTGCGGGTTCGGCCTCAGCTTCTGCCGGAGGGCAGGTACATTCGGCCATCTTCTTCCCGCACCGGGGACACAAGCCCGGGCAGTCAGCGCTGCAAAGCAGCACCGTGGGGATCTGGAACATAAACTCCTGACAGAGCCATTCGTCTACATCCAGATGTCCTTTTTCGTCGAGGGGCAGGTCGAAATCCGGGTCATCCAGATCGCGCTCCCTGACCGTCCACTCTGCTTGCACCGTCTCTTCCCGTTCGACCGGATCGAGGCAGCGGGCGCACTCTCCGTGCACCAATGCGTTTGCCCGCAGCGTCATCCGGATCTCGTCACCGTCCGGCACCGCCTCAAAGCGGGCCGACACCGGCTGCTCGATCCTTGCACCGGCAAAATCCCTGGCAGACAAATCACACTGAAACTCTGCAACATAAGGCTTCGTGCCGGATACGATAAACTTTCTCAGGTCAAATTGCATAGTACACCTCATAAAAGGCTGCTTTGTTAGTATAGCGCCAACGCAGCCCTTTGTCAACACCAAAACAGGCAGAAAACCGAAAAAATTTCAAATTCTCCGGTTTCCTGCCTGTCTGGGATGGTTCAAATCAGAAATTTCAGCGTTTTACAGGTACTTCTTCACATCGTGGGGCAGAGAAGCCTCGTCGGCGCTGACCGTGACCGTGACCTTGACGGAGTCGCCGGCGGCAGCAGCCACCTCGTCCAGAACGACGCCCAGACGGTTGATGTCGTGATCCAGCACCTTCAGGATGCCGTCGATGTACAGGTCGGTGATGTCATAATTGCTTGCCAGCAGGCCGGCCACGAAGCCGTACAGCATCTCGCCGCCAGCGATCTTGTACTCGTCCAGATCGATGAGACGGGCTGCATTGTGGATCTCATAGGTCAGCTTCATGCCCTTCTCGACGACAACGACGTTGCCCTTGGAGGTCTTGACCGAATCGTTGATCATGTCGATCATAGCCTTGGTCTTACCGGAGCCTTTGGTGCCAACAATCAGTTTAATCATAGTTCTGTCCTCCTGTATTTTCCACGCCTTGCGGCGGGAGATCATTTTTTGTTCCGCCAGATTTTACTTCAGCTTTGCTTCCAGCTCAGCGGTCAGATTCTCGTAGCCCGGCTTGCCCAGCAGTGCGAACATATTCTTCTTATAGCTCTCGACGCCCGGCTGGTTGAAGGGGTTGACACTCAGCAGATAGCCGCTGCAGGCGCAGGCACGCCAGAAGAAGTAGATGAGGTAGCCCACATTATAAGCAGACAGGTCATCCACCTCGATGACCACCTCAGGCACACCGCCGTCGGTGTGGGCGAGGATGGTGCCCTCCATGGCCTTGCGGTTGACCACGCTCATATTCTGGTCGGCGAGGAAGTTCAGGCCGTCGAAGTTGCCCTCGAGCTTCTCGATGAAGAGATCCTGTGCGGGCTTCCTGACATCCACGATGGTCTCGAACATGGTGCGGGAGCCTTCCTGAATGAACTGACCCATGGAGTGCAGATCGGTGGAGAAGATGCAGCTTGCGGGGAACAGGCCCTTGTTGTCCTTGCCCTCGCTCTCGCCGAACAGCTGCTTGTACCACTCGTTCATCAGGGCGAAGTCCGGCTCGTAGCACTCCAGAATTTCAACGCTCTTGCCCTTGCGGTACAGGATGTTGCGGATGGCAGCATACTTGTAAGCGTCGTTGTCGGGGCTGAGGACGGAGAAGCGCTCCATGGCGTCGGCTGCGCCCTGCATCACCTCGTCGATGCTGATGCCAGCGGCGGCGATGGGCAGCAGACCCACAGCGGAAAGGACAGAGTAGCGGCCGCCGACATCGTCGGGGACGACGAAGGTGGGCCAGCCCTGTGCGTCAGCCAGCTGCTTGAGGGTGCCCTTGGCGCGGTCGGTGGTGGCGTAGATGCGCTTGTTGGCCTCTTCCACACCCATCTCGTCTTCCAGCAGCTTGCGCAGCACGCGGAAGGCCAGAGAGGTCTCGGTGGTGGTGCCGGACTTGGAGATGACGTTGATGGAGAAGCGCTTGCCCTTGCACAGCGCGATGATGTCATTCAGATAGGTGGGGCTGATGCTGTTGCCGCAGAAGTAGATCTTCAGGCCGTTGTCCAGCTCGTTGTGGTACATCCCCTTGACGGCTTCGATGACGGCGCGTGCGCCCAGATAGCTGCCGCCGATGCCGGCGACCACCAGAACGTCGGAGTCCTCGCGGATCTTGGCCGCTGCGGCCTTGATGCGGGCGAACTCTTCCTTATCGTAATCGCGGGGCAGATACATCCAGCCCAAAAAGTCGCTGCCGGGGCCGTCCTTGGCTTCCAGCGTCTTGTGTGCGGCCTCCACCTGCGGGTAGATGGCCTTATATTCCTCTTCCCTGATAAAGTTGGAGAGGTGCTTCGTATTCAGAGCGAGACTCATTCTATCAAAACCTCCAAAACATTTTACGGGCACTCTGCCCGGCGAGGGTTTGTCTTGGTATAAGTGTACCGTTCCCGCCGGGCAAAGTCAAGGCCAAAATCCTCGCTTTTCATACAATTTTAATAGTGTTGTTTTGTCATCTCTTACATCTTTTATACAACCGTCCAAGCCATCCTTTGCCTGCTCTAACCGTTTTTGTCCGGTAGTGCGCCGTTTTCGGTCAGGACGCTCCGACGAGGCTCTGCCACAGCAGCCCGACGGCATCCCGGACGGTCATTCTGGGTGCATCGGCGGCAGCGCGCACTTCATACTCCTCCAGAAGGCTTTCGCCCTGATAGATGGCGGCTCTGCCCACCGTCTGACCCTGCTCCACCGGGGCTTCCAGCTCCTGCGGCAGGGTCAGCTCGATGTGGAGGGCGGAGGCCGTCCCCTTCTCAACCAGCACCGTCCCGGGCAGGGCCGTGTAATCCAGCGGGACGCTGCCCTCCGCGCTGCCCTTGACCGCGATCTGGAGCGGCTGGGCTTCGAGCTTCGGCAGGGGTGCGGCCTCATAGGCCCCGAAACCGTAGTCCAGCAGTGTCGTGGCGGCGTCGAAGCGGTCGGCACTGGACGGTGCGCCCAAGATGACCGCGATGAGGGAGAGTCCGTTCCGGGTGGCGCTGGCTGAGATGCAGATGCCCGCCCCGCCGGTGGTGCCGGTCTTGAGGCCGGTGATGCCCTCGTACCGGCGGAGGAGCTTATTGGTGTTGACGAGCTGGGTCTGCCCGCCCCGGAGGGTATCCGTCCAGATGCCGGTATAATGCAGCACCTCGGGGCAGGTGTTCAGGATGGTGCGGCTCATGACGGCCACATCCCGGGCGGTGGAAAGATGGCCCTCGGCGTCCAGTCCGCAGGCATTGCGGAAGGTGGTCTGCTCCATCCCCAGCGCAGCGGCGCGGGCGTTCATCTGCTCCACGAAGGCCGGCTCGCTGCCGCCCACCAGCTCGGCCACAGCCACGGCCGCGTCGTTGGCGGAGGAGACGCAGATGGCCTTTATCATCTCGTCCAGCGTAAAATGCTCTCCCGGCTCGAGCCAGATCTGACTGCCGCCCATATGATAGGCGTGCTCGCTGACCGGCACCGGCGTCTCCATCGTCAGCCGCCCGTCGTGGACGGCCTCGAAGGTAAGGAGCAGCGTCATGACCTTGGTGATGGAGGCGATGGGCACCCGCTCGTCGGCGTTCTTCTCGTAGAGCACCCGGCCGCTGCCCTGCTCGATGAGGATGGCGGCGCGGCAGTTGAGCGAGAGCTGGGGCGCGGCAGCCGCCGGGAGGGCTGCTCCCTCTGCCGCCTCCCCGGCGTCGGCGCTGACGGCCCTCTCCTCCGGGTGCATGATGGCCCGCAGGCCCAGCCCTTCCGCTGTGCCAAGGGCCAGTGCAAACAGCCAGAAACAGAGCACGGCAGCACAGAGCGCCGCAAAATTCTTTCGTTCCATCCCTTGTCCCTCCCCGCAATGTCTGTCTGATTGCATTCTATGCGAAAAAAGAGGGCGGAATGCCCTTTTCTCTCCGGGAAAAATCTGCTATAATAGGATGGTTTGTTATAAGGTATTGACCTCTCCGTCTCGCATTCGCTCGACAAGTCCGGGTTGCGGCATTGCGAAGCAATGACGGAGAGGTTCTGGAAAGGACACCCCATGCGAGTTTGTTTTTATACCCTTGGCTGCAAGGTCAATCTGAACGAGACCGGTGCACTGGAGCAGATGTTCCGCTCCGCCGGTTTTACCATCGTGCCGGAGGGCGAAGAGGCCGACGTCTTCGTCGTCAACAGCTGCACCGTCACCAATTTCGGCGACCAGAAGAGCCGCAAATGGCTCCGCCGGGCCAAGCGCGAGAGCCCCGGCGCTGTGACGGTCCTCACCGGCTGCTATCCCCAGGCCTTTCCTGAGGAGGCGGCTCAGTTCATGGAGGCTGACCTCGTCTGCGGCAACGGCGACCGGAAAGCCATCCTCGACAATGTGCTCAAACTGCTGGACGGCCACGAGCGCATCGTCGCCATCGCCCCCCACGCCAAGGGCGAGCAGTTCGAGGAGCTGCCGGTGGAGCGGTTCGAGACCCACACCCGCGCCTTTATCAAGGTGGAGGACGGCTGCAACCGCCAGTGCGCCTACTGCGTCATCCCCCGCGCCCGCGGCCCGGTGCGCAGCCGCTCAGAGGAGAGCATCCTCGCCGAGCTGCGCCAGCTTGCCGCCTCCGGCTACCGGGAGGTGGTGCTCAGCGCCATTTCCCTGCCCAGCTACGGCCTCGACACCGGCACCGACCTCGTGGAGCTGGTGGAAAAGTGCGCCGAGGTGGAGGGCATCGAGCGGATCCGTCTGGGCAGCCTCGACCCCGATATGCTGACGCCCGCGTACATCACCCGGCTGGCTGCGGTGGACAAGCTCTGCCCCCAGTACCATCTGAGCCTGCAGAGCGGCTGCAGCGCCACACTGCGCCGGATGCGCCGCGTTTACACCGCCGAGCAGTATGCCGAGGTGGTCAGCCAGCTCCGTGCCGCCTATGGCGGGCGGCCGGTCAGCTTCACCACCGACTGCATCTGCGGCTTCCCCGGCGAGACGGAGGCGGATTTCCGGGAGAGCTGCGATTTCCTGAAGCAGATCGGCTTTTTGAAGGTCCATGTCTTCCCCTACTCCCGCCGCAGCGGCACCCCCGCCTACGACTTCCCCGATCAGGTACACGAGCGGGAGAAGCAGGCCCGCAGCCGGGAGATGAACGCCATCGCGGAGGACATCCGCCGCGATGTGCTGGCCGCCTACGAGGGCAGCGAGGACGATGTGCTGCTGGAAACGCCCCTGTCCGGCACCCTCTTCACCGGCTACACCCGGCTGTATATCCCCGTCGTGGTGTCGGCCCCGGGCCATAAGAGCGGCGAGATCGTCCGTGTCCGGCTGGGCCGCTACGACGGCGAGCGCGTCCGGGCAGAGCTGGCCTGAGTCTTAGCCGTTTCTTTACCATTTTGTACAAATCCAAACATTTGCATTTGTGCAAGATGTACCAGTTGTGAATTTCATAACGAATTTTGGGGTTTCCCCTTTTCATCCCGAAGGGTTTATGCTACAATAAAAGTGGATCATTCGGGGCATCGGGCTGTTTGCAGCAGCCCAGTACCGACCCGTCCCGGATAAAGCCGCGTGCCAGCGGCCTTTTATTCTGTTGTTTCAAAGCAAGGAGAGATTGGAATGAGTTTCAGAGGAATCAATACGACGGTCATCCAGATCCGCCGCCAGGTGTTCACCGAGGTCGCACGGATGGCCTATGCCAACGTCAAGGGCGAGCAGGCGAACCACCTGATGCGCAAGATCCCTTACACCATCATCCCCGGTGAGGAAGGCAAGCTCCGCAAGGACATCTTCCTTGAGCGCGCCATCGTCGAGGAGCGCGTGCGTCTGGCCATGGGCCTGCCCACCCGCCGCATGGACGAGCACAACAGCGTCGTCTCCGGTCTGGAGGACGCTTCCATTGCCGATAAGTATTACGACCCCCCGCTGGTGAATGTCATCAAGTTCGCCTGCAACCGCTGCCCCGAGAAGCTGGTCAAGGTCTCCGACCTGTGTCAGGGCTGCCTCGCTCACCCCTGTATGGAAGTCTGCCCCAAGAAGGCCATTACTTGGGAGAGCGGCCGTTCCATCATCGATCAGGACAAGTGCATCAAGTGCGGCCGCTGCGTGACCGTCTGCCCCTACAACGCCATCGTCAAGACCGAGCGCCCCTGTGCCGCTGCCTGCGGCATGGGTGCCATCCACTCCGACGAGCTGGGCCGCGCCGAGATCGACTACAGCAAGTGCGTATCCTGCGGCCAGTGTCTGGTCAACTGCCCCTTCGGTGCCATCGCTGACAAGGGCCAGATCTACCAGCTCATTCAGGGCTTCAACCGCGGCGACCGCATCTACGCCCTCATCGCCCCCGCCTTCGTCAACCAGTTCCCGACGCTGGCCTCTACCGGCAAGCTCAAGGCCGCGCTGAAGGCTCTGGGCTTCTGTGACGTCGTCGAGGTCGCCATCGGCGCTGACCTGTGCACCGTGGACGAGGCCCACGACTTCCTCGAAGAGGTGCCCGGCAAGCTGAACTTCATGGCTACCTCCTGCTGCCCGGCATGGAGCATGATGGCCAAGACCGCTTTCCCGGATCTGGCCAAGAACATCTCCATGACCATGACCCCCATGGTCTTCACCGCCCGCATGATGAAGCAGGCCGACCCCGAGGCCCGTATGTGCTTCATCGGACCCTGCGCCGCCAAGAAGCTGGAGGCTTCCCGCCGCACCGTCCGCTCTGATGTGGACTTCGTGCTGACCTTCGAAGAGCTGGCCGGCATCATCGAGGCCAAGGACATCGACGTGGCCAATCTGGAGGTCGATCCCGATGAGATCGATCTGGTGCAGGCTTCCGGCGCAGGCCGCGGCTTCGCACAGTCCGGCGGCGTCGCTAAGGCTGTCGCAGACAAGATCAAGGAGTGGCACCCCGATATGGACGTCAAGATCGCGTCCGCACAGGGCCTCGCCGAGTGCAAGAAGCTGCTGATGCTGGCCAAGGCCGGCAAGTACAACGGCTACCTGCTGGAGGGCATGGGCTGCCCCGGCGGCTGCATCGGCGGCGCAGGCACCATCGCCGACCCCGCCCGCACTGCCATCGCACTGAACAAGTATGTCAAGGAGGCTCCGTTCCAGGATCCTGAGCAGAGCGCCTTTATGACCAGCATCCATGTGCTGAAGGACGACCCCAACTTTGAGGTCTGATCTTCCCTGACCTCTGCCGCCTCCCGCCCGCCGGGAGGCGGCTTTTTTGCGTCCTCGGCCGCATTTGCGGTTTTTGATACACAAAATATGTCCAATGTGAAACGGTTTTGTGAAACTATGACAAGGCAGATTGACTTTTTCTTCTGAATATGTTATTTTTGCGGTGATAAATCCTTCTCGTTCGTTTCGGCTGCGCAGCAGGAAGCAAATGCCCGCTCTGCACAGAACGCACGAATAGAGCCGCACCTGCGGCTGGAAAGGTCGATCTTTGATATGATGATTTCTTTAAAGCATCTGAACAGACGCGCCGGGGCGGTCCTCGTCTCGCTGCTGCTCCTCCTGACGCTGGCGGTCAGCGCCAGTGCCGCCGCCGTCAAGATGAGTGTCGGCGTCCGGTTCTGGCGGGAGACCGGAGATAAGGAGTCGATGGCCGACAGCGCCGTGGACACCGCCCGCGAAGCCACCCTCACCCGCCAGCCCAACGGCACCTTCACCCTCGAGCTTCCGGTCAAGCAGATCTCTTCCATGAACGTGACCGGTTCCCTCACCGGCATCCGCATCGGTGAGGTGAACTATGAGGGTACCCTGAGTGGCGAGCTGTCCAACGGCACTGCCGTGCTGACCCTCAAGAACCTGCCCGCCTCGGTGCTCACTGGCAGCGACTCCAATCAGGCGCTGGCCGTCACCTGCAGCATCAAGATGGATACCATCCTCCTCGGTGACATCACCACCAGCGCGCGGATGTCCGTCTGGGTCGAGCGCTGAACACACAGCACAAAAAGCGCCCCGCAGTTCGCAACAGAACTGCGGGGCGCTTGCTTTGTTTCAGGCAGTGCTTACTCGGCGATGATGCTCTTGCCGGTCATCTCGGCCGGGACGGGCAGGCCGATGTAGGGCAGCATGGTGGGGGCGATGTCGGCCAGACAGCCGCCCTCGCGCAGCTTCACGTCGCCGCAGCCGATGGCCACGAAGGGCACGACGTTGGTGGTGTGGGCGGTGAAGGGGGTGCCATCCGGGTTCTTCATCTTTTCGGCGTTGCCGTGGTCGGCGGTCAGGAAGGCGCAGCCGCCAGCGTTCAGCACAGCGGTGACGACCTTCTCGACGGCAGCGTCCACAGCCTCGACGGCCTTGACTGCTGCTTCAAAGACGCCGGTGTGGCCGACCATATCGCAGTTGGCGAAGTTCAGGATGACCACGTCATACTTGCCACTCTCGATGCGCTTGACGCACTCGTCGGCCACCTCGGGGGCGCTCATCTCAGGCTTCAGGTCATAGGTGGCCACCTTCGGGCTGGGGATGACGCAGCGGTCCTCGCCCTCGTAGGGAGCCTCAACGCCGCCGTTGAAGAAGAAGGTGACGTGGGCGTACTTCTCGGTCTCGGCGATGCGCAGCTGGGTCTTGCCGTTCTCGGACAGGTACTGGCCCAGAACATTCTTCAGCTCGACGGGAGGATATGCGACCTCACAGTTGGGCATGGTGGCGTCATACTCTGCCATGCAGACGTAGTTGACCTGCTTGCGGCCGCCGCGGCGCTCGAAGCCGGTGAAGGCGTCGTCGCAGAAGATACGGGTCATCTGACGGGCACGGTCGGGGCGGAAGTTCATGAAGATGACGGTGTCGCCGTCCTGCACGCGGCCGCCCTCACAGGTGACGCAGGGCAGAACGAACTCGTCGGTCTTATCGTCGGCATAGGATGCCTCAATGGCCTCCTGTGCGTTGGCGGCGTGGTTGCCCTCGCCGTAGACGAAGGCCGCATAGGCTTTCTCCTCGCGGTCCCAGTTGTTGTCGCGGTCCATTGCGTAGTAGCGGCCGGAGACACTGGCGATCTTGCCGATGCCCAGCTCGTCCAGCTTAGCCTGCAGATCGGCGAGGAAGCCCTTGCCGGAGTGGGGGTCGGTGTCACGGCCATCGGTGATGCAGTGGAGATAGACCTCCTTAGCACCCATGTGCTTTGCCATCTCCAGCACGCCGAACCAGTGGTCTGCGTGGCTGTGGACGCCGCCGGTGCCCACCAGACCCATCAGGTGGATGGCCTTGCCTGCGTCGATGGCGGCCTTCATGTTCTTGACGAGGACGGGGTTCTTGAGCATCTCGCCGTCGCGGATGGACTTGGTGATGAGAGTCAGCTGCTGGTAGACGATGCGGCCAGCGCCCATGTTGGTATGGCCCACCTCAGAGTTGCCCATCTGACCGTCGGGCAGACCGACTGCCATGCCGGAGGCGTCAATGGTGGTCATGGGGTATTTTGCCATCAGGGAATCGATGAAGGGCTTGTTGGCTGCGGCCACGGCGTTGCCGTAGGTCTCGTTGGGGGTCCAGCCAAAGCCATCCATGATACAGAGCAGAACAGGTTTCTTGGACATAAAAATGAGTCTCCTTTGAAAGTTCAACAAACAGCGCCCGGCTCGATGCCGGAAATGCGGCGCAGCCGGGCGCAGGGAAAGCGTTTTTTCCTTCAGCGCTTACGCTCAGCCCTTGGAGGCGGCGTTAACGATGACAGCAAAGTCGGGAGCCTTCAGGGATGCGCCGCCGATGAGGCCGCCGTCCACATCCTTCTTGCTCAGCAGCTCCTCGCAGTTCTTGGCGTTCATGCTGCCGCCGTACTGGACCGTGGTAGCCTCGGCCACAGCCTCACCGTAGACCTCGCCGATGACCTTGCGGATCTGGGCGCAGACCTCCTCGGCCTGCTCGGCGGTAGCGGTCTTGCCGGTGCCGATGGCCCAGATCGGCTCATAGGCGATGACGACATTTGCCATCTGCTCGGCGGTGACATCGCGCAGGGCGATCTTGGTCTGCATCCGGACCAGCTCCTCGGTGACGCCCTCCTCACGCTGCTGCAGGCTCTCGCCCACGCAGACGATGACCTTCAGGCCGGCGTTCAGAGCAGCCAGAGCACGCTTGTTGACGGTCTGGTCGGTCTCGGCGAAGTACTGACGGCGCTCGGAGTGGCCGACGATGACGTACTCGACGCCCAGATCCACCAGCATATCTGCGCTGATCTCGCCGGTGAAGGCACCGGACTTCTCGAAGTGGACGTTCTCAGCGCCAACATGGATGTTGGTGCCCTTGGTCTTTGCCACAGCCGTGACCAGATCGGTGTAGGGAGTGCAGATGACGACCTCGCAGGATGCGTCCTTGACGGCGGGGATCAGCTCGTCCACCAGAACAGCAGCCTCGGAGGCGGTCTTGTTCATCTTCCAGTTGCCAGCAATGATAGCCTTGCGCTTTGCCTTATCCATGATATATTCTCCTTACCTTCTTATTGATAAAAACAGAAAGGTGCGGCGGCGAAACAGCCGCCGCACCCGTTTATGATGCCGGAATTATGCCTTCTGGATGACTGCGATGCCGGGCAGCTCCTTGCCCTCCAGATACTCCAGAGAAGCGCCGCCGCCGGTGGAGATGTGGGTCATCTTGTCGCCCAGACCCATCTGCTGGACAGCTGCTGCGCTGTCACCGCCGCCGATGACGGTGGTAGCGTCGCTCTCAGCCATTGCCTTGGCCACAGCCAGAGTGCCGGCAGCCAGAGTCGGGTTCTCGAAGACGCCCATGGGGCCGTTCCAGACGACGGTCTTGGAAGCCTTGACCGCGTCGGCGAACAGCTTCATGGTCTCGGGGCCGATGTCGCAGCCCTCCATGTCAGCCGGGATGGCGGTGACAGGGACAACGGTGGTCTCGACGGGAGCGTCGATGGGGTCGGGGAAGTTCTCGACACAGGCAGTATCGACGGGCAGGAGCAGCTTGACGCCCTTCTCCTGAGCCTTTGCCATCATCTCCTTGCAGTAGTCCAGCTTGGAGTCGTCGCACAGGCTCTTGCCGACCTCATAGCCCTGTGCCTTGATGAAGGTGTAGGCCATGCCGCCGCCGATGATGAGGGTATCGACCTTCTCCAGCAGGTTGGAGATGACATTCAGCTTGTCAGCGACCTTTGCGCCGCCCAGAATAGCGGTGAAGGGACGGACGGGGTCGTTCACGGCGTTGCCGAGGTACTTGATCTCCTTCTCCATCAGGTAGCCGACAGCGGTGTCCTTGATGTAGTCGGTGACGCCTGCGGTGGAGCAGTGTGCACGGTGGCAGCTGCCGAATGCATCGTCAACATAAGCGTCAGCCAGAGAAGCCAGCTCCTGAGAGAACTCGGGGATGTTCTTGGTCTCTTCCTTGCGGAAACGGGTGTTCTGCAGCAGGACGACGTCGCCGTTGTTCATGGCAGCGACAGCAGCCTTTGCATTCTCGCCCACGACGTTGTCGTCGTCAGCAAACACGACGGTCTTGCCCAGCTTTGCGCTCAGAGCCACAGCAACGGGTGCGAGGCTGAACTTTGCCTCGGGGCCGTTCTTCGGCTTACCCAGATGGCTGCACAGGATGACCTTTGCGCCGTCATTGACCAGCTTCTGGATGGTGGGCAGAGCTGCATTGATGCGGTTCTCGTTGGTGATGACGCCGTCCTTCATGGGGACGTTGAAATCGCAGCGGACAAGGACCTTCTTGCCGCAGTAGTTCTGATCGTCGATCGTCTTTTTACCTAAACCCATAGTGATTATTCTCCTCTCAATTCATTCTTCGGAATCGAATTTCGCTCACTCTCGGGGCCTTGACCCCTATGACACTATTATAAACAAAATGTGTGTGTATTGCAAGGACGGCGGATGGATAATTTATTAACAAACTTTTCCCGGGATATTCTGGAATTGTGTCTATTTTGACAGTGGCTTGACAAAGAACAACCTCTCAGTCTGCTTCGCAGACAGCTCCCCTAGCGAGGGGAGCCTCTGGCGAAGAGGGAAAACTTTACGGAATGCCAAGGCCTCTCCTCGATAGGAGAGGTGGCACGCCGTAGGCGTGACGGAGAGGTTTAGTCTCTCCGGAACAGGTCGCGGGTGTAGACCTTCTCTCCCACATCATCGAGGCAGCTGTCATAGCGGTTGGCAATGATGGCCTGACTCCGTTTTTTGAACGCATCAAGGTCATTTACCACTTCGCTGCCAAAGAAGGTCGTGCCGTTCTCCAGCGTCGGCTCGTAGATGATGACCGTCGCGCCCTTGGCCTTGATCCGCTTCATAACGCCCTGAATGGAAGACTGCCGGAAATTGTCGGAGTTCGCCTTCATGGTCAGGCGGTAGACGCCGATGACACAGGGCTTCTCCTCCCTTGCATCGTACTCGTTCTCTTCCCCATAGCTGTAGTAGCCCGCCATCTGAAGCACCCGGTCGGCGATAAAGTCCTTGCGGGTGCGGTTGGACTCCACGATGGCCTCGATGAGGTTCTCGGGCACATCGGCGTAGTTGGCGAGAAGCTGCTTGGTGTCTTTGGGCAGACAGTAGCCGCCGTAGCCAAAGCTGGGATTATTATAATGCGTGCCGATGCGGGGGTCGAGGCAGACGCCCTCGATGATCTTCTGGGTGTCAAGGCCCTTCATCTCGGCATAGGTGTCCAGCTCGTTGAAGAAGGAGACGCGGAGCGCCAGATATGTGTTTGCAAACAGTTTGACGGCCTCTGCCTCCGTGAAGCCCATGAACAGCGTATCAATGTTCTCCTTGATAGCACCTTCCTGCAACAGATGGGCGAAGGTGTGGGCCGCTTCCACAAGGCGGTCGTCCTGCATATCCGTACCCACGATGATGCGGCTGGGGTAGAGATTGTCATACAGCGCTTTGGACTCCCGCAGAAACTCCGGGCTGAAGATGATGTTGCTGCACTGATATTTTTCCCGGACCGAAGCCGTGAAGCCCACCGGAATGGTGGACTTGATGACCATGATGGCCCCGGGGTTCACCTTCATCACCAGCCGGATGACTGCCTCCACCGCAGAGGTATCGAAGAAGTTCTTCCGGCTGTCGTAGTTGGTCGGGGCGGCGATGACCACGAAGTCCGCGTCCCGGTAGGCCGCTTCCCCGTCCAGCGTAGCGGTCAGATCGAGATCCTTTTCCGCAAGGTATCGTTCAATGTAGTCATCCTGAATGGGGGACTTTTTGTGGTTGATCTGCTCCACCTTCTCCGGCACGATGTCCACAGCAGTGACATGGTGGTGCTGGCTCAGCAGGGTGGCGATGGACAGACCGACATAGCCTGTGCCCGCAACGGCAATGTTCAGTTTTTCAAATGCGCTCATGGCTTTCGCTCCTACAACACAACTATAAAATGTTCGGCGTTTCTGTTTTATTGTATCATGAAGCAGGCCGAACGGCAAGAAAAGAGAAACAAAAAAACACCCTTCCCTCTGCGGAGACCCGCAGAGAGAAGGGTGTCGGACTTACTTATTGGCGATCGTGCTTTTTAGGCACGGCACCTCAAGCACTTTTGAGCGCAGAGCTGTGATCAGCAGTTCTCAGCGAAGTACTTAATGGTACGGACCATCTGAGAGGTGTAGGAGTTCTCGTTGTCGTACCAAGACACGACCTGAACCTGATAGGTGTCGTCGTCGATCTTAGCGACCATGGTCTGGGTGGAATCGAACAGAGAGCCGTAACGCATACCGATGACATCGGAGGAAACGATCTGATCCTCATTGTAGCCGAAGGACTCAGAAGCAGCAGCCTTCATAGCAGCGTTGATGGACTCCTTGGTGACGTCCTTGCCCTTGACGACTGCAACCAGAATGGTGGTGGAGCCGGTGGGGACAGGCACACGCTGAGCAGAGCCGATCAGCTTGCCGTTCAGCTCGGGGATGACCAGACCGATGGCCTTAGCAGCACCGGTGCTGTTGGGGACGATGTTCTGTGCGCCAGCACGAGCACGGCGCAGGTCGCCCTTGCGCTGAGGACCATCCAGGATCATCTGGTCGCCGGTGTAAGCATGAACGGTGGTCATGATGCCGGAGACGATGGGGTAGGTCTTGTTCAGGGTGTCGGCCATAGGAGCCAGGCAGTTGGTGGTGCAGGAAGCAGCAGAGATGACCTGATCTTCCTTGGTCAGGGTCTTCTCGTTGACGGAGTAAACGATGGTCTTCAGGTCGTTGCCTGCGGGAGCAGAGATAACGACCTTCTTAGCGCCAGCCTGAATGTGAGCCATGCTCTTCTCCTTGCTGGTGTAGAAGCCGGTGCACTCCAGAACGACATCGACGTTCAGCTCGCCCCAAGGAGCATCCTTAGCGTCCTTGACAGCGTAGATCTTGATCTCTTTGCCATCGACAATGATGGAATCCTCGGTAGCCTCGACGGTGTGCTTGTTCTCGCCGATCTTGCCGCAGAAGGAACCCTGAGCGGTATCGTACTTCAGCAGGTGAGCCAGCATCTTGGGGCTGGTCAGGTCGTTGATAGCGACGACCTCGTAGCCCTCAGCATCAAACATCTGACGGAAAGCCAGACGGCCAATACGACCAAAACCATTGATAGCAACTCTAACAGCCATGTTAATAGTACCTCCTAAATGTTTCTTACCCTGATTCGGATAATTCACGGTACTCTTATTTTAGACCAAAACGGCAAAAGTTTCAAGTGTCTGCCAAAAAATTAACAAGTCGTTTTCACACTTTTTTGCTTTTGTACTATTTTATCCGGGAATGGTGTGCTGTTTTGAGCAATTCAACCAACCGACTGCTGATGTGTTTATGCATCCTGTCCAGCGCGGCAGCACCGCACGGCGCACAAGCCCCCCAGCACACCCACGCAGCACAGCCCCAGCCGGAACAGCAGCTCCGGGGTCAGGAAGGCGGCACTGCCGTTTTCTGCCAGGATCTGCGCCACACCGGGCACCTCCCAGCACAGGCAGAGCGCGAAGGACGCCAGTGCCCCGGCGCAGAGGGTGCGGCCATCGGAGGTGCCGGGCAGATAGAGCGCCCGGGCCAGCGCCGAGAGGAACACCAGCCCCGCCAGCAGCTGCCAGACCATCGCAGTGGGGGCGACGCGGTGCCAGCTGGAGCTGTTCTCCATGAAGCGGGCCAGCACGCACCAGTAAAAGATGACGCTGCCCAGCACGGCGGGCGTGAGGCTGCGGGTGGGGGTCTTCCAGTCCTTCCGCAGCCAGCTCAACCCCAGCCCGAGCATCCAGAACGCGCACAGCGCTTCCAGCACTGCGCGCAGGAGCATCACCACGCTGCTGTGCATCCAGAGGATGCGCAGCACAGCGGCCTCACCATAGCAGACCGCCGCCGCCAGTGCCGCGATGCCGGAGGGGACACACCGCCCCCGCAGTGCGTCAGGCTTCGGCTGACCGCCGCGGCCCGCCGCCACAGCGATGCCGACCACTGCAGCCAGTGCCGCATATCGCAGCCAGACCGGGCCGACCACGCAGAGGCCCGTTTCTGCGTCCGTCCAGAACGTCAGGTCGATGCCCCGGAAAATGCCCAGCAGCACACTCAGGATAAGCGAAACCAAGATCAAAGAATTCATCTGTCATCCTCGAATTTTATCCCCTCTGGGGAGAATCTTATAGAATATGATAACGCGCTTTCCTCTGAAATGCAAGGCATTCCTTTCTTGTGCGCTTTTTTGCTGACGCCAGCCGGTAGACTGAGAGTGAAATGTCTGTCCGGGAGGGATGTTCTCTGTGAAAAAAGCCTTTCTGCTCCTCTGTGCCCTGCTCCTCGTTCTGGGCAGCGCCCTGCCGCTGGCGGGCTATCGGCTGGCCCGGGCGGTGCTGGGCCGCAGGGCGGACGCCGCCCTCTCCCCCGCGTCCAGCGCCGTCCCGGCTGCCCCGGAGGCCGCCCCTGCCGCCTACGAGGGCGACGCAGACCTCTTTCTCATCGAGGACAACGCCACCGGCGAAGTGCAGCAGGTGCCGAAGCGGGACTATCTCATCGGGGCAGCGGCGGCTGAGATGCCGCTCTCGTGGCCGGACGAGGCCCTCAAAGCCCAGATCGTCGCTGCCCACAGCTATGTCCTCTACTGCCGCGACCACGCCTCTGCGGCCAACGGCAGCTGGCTCTCCGCCGACCCCGCGCGGCGGCAGGGCTACCTGACCGACGCCGTCCTCCACAGCTACTGGGGCACCGACTACGAGGCCAATCACGCCCGGCTCTCTTCCCTTGTGGATTCCGTCCTCGGCGATGTCCTCTGCTATGACGGCGCGGCGGCAGGGACGAGCTACTTTGCCCTCTCCAACGGCCGCACCGAGGCCAGCGAGAACGTCTGGGGCAGCGCCCTCCCCTATCTCGTCCCGGTAGACAGCAGCACCGACCTGTCTGCCGACAACTATGAGGTCACGCTCACCCTCTCTGCCGCACAGACAGGGCAGCTCCTTTCGGAGGGGCTGGGCATCGCCGCCGATCCTGCCGCACCCGGACAATGGTTCGGTGGACCGACGCTGACGGCCTCCGGCTATGTCGCCTCTCTGCCCGTCTGCGGCCAGACCGTCTCTGGCACGGCCCTCCGGCGGGCACTGGGGCTGCGGAGCGCCTGCTTCACCCTCCGGTATCAGGACGGCGGCTTCTGCATCACGACGCGGGGCTACGGCCATGGCGTCGGCCTGAGCCAGTGGGGCGCAAAGGCGCTGGCCGAACAGGGGCAGGGCTATGCAGACATCCTCGCCCACTATTTTCCCGGCACCCAGCTCTGCCGGTAACGCAAAAACAGGGCGGCCAGCAAGTGCTGACCACCCTGTTCTTTTTTCGGAAACTCAGCCCAGAAGCCAGCTCCAGATGTTCTTTTTCGTCTCGCCTACGGCCTCAGAACCAGACTCCACCGCTTCGGCAGCCGCCGCTTCGACCTCCTGAACGATCTGGCTCACCTTCGAGCCGGAGGGATCCTGCACCGACCAGTAGACAGCGGTGCTGTTGGCGCTGCCGGACACCGTGAAGTCGCTCATGAAACAGAGGGTCTGACCATTGGAGTCGGTCAGGACGACCATATAGGTATAGCTGCCCTCCGGCAGCTCACCGAAGCGGATCTGACTGTCGAGGTTCTTCAGCGACCAGCTGGACACATTGGGGGCCGCTTCGGCGCTCTGTACAGTCTGGTCGTTGGCGTCAAGGATGACCACCTCGACCTCCGTCAGCACGGTATTCGAGGCGCTGGCAGCGATGCCGCTCACGCTCATGCCCTTTCCGGTGCGGATATTGACCGGGTAGTGCATCCCTTCCAGACGGAGGCTGTCCGGCGAGGCCGTGACACTATTCTGATCCGAGGTGATGTACCAGTAGCAGGACGCCCCCGCGATGGAGATGCTTGCCGCCGAGATGGGCACGCGGCCCAGCGAAACGCTCCCGGCCGGGTCGGAGCAATAAAAGACGCCGTCGGTATAGTCCGTCAGGAGGACGGCGTGGGGACGGCTGCGGTCATAGAGGACGATGCCCTCGGGGTGCTCGGCTAACAGCTGGATGAGCACCTGCTTCTTGGCCTCCGTACCGGAGGGCAGGGCGGCGTAGCCCACCTGCATGGCGTTATAGTTGAAACTGTGGGCCAATCCCCCGGACCATGCACTGCCCCGGACGCTGTTCTCGGTCACATCCGTCCAGTCGGTCAGGCCGTCCAGAAAGGCGCGGCGACGAAGCATCATGGCGGCAGAAGCCAGCGTACAGGTTCCGCCCCGGCTCTGTTTGAAGTAGAAGCCCGCGTCCACATTGAGGTCTACGGCCAGCGCTCCCGGCAGCATCACAGCCATCATCACGAGCGACAGCACAAGGGCCATCAGTTTCTTCCACATCCGGTGCGGCGCACATTCCATGTTTGACTCATCCCTTCAGCTTTTATCGCAATTTTCAAAAATAGTGCCTATCAAAATAGCCTATTTGCGATATGCAGTTTGCGGATGTTGCTTGTGCATTAAAAACGCAAACTGCTATATTCACTGCTGTAAAGTATAACAGTTTGTTACACTTTTGTAAACCATTCGAAGACTTTTTTCTCAAATCTCACACCCTTTGTACACAGTTTCAGAGCAAGATGCACAATTATCAGCTAACTTTTTGGGATATATTACAAAAAAGCCCCCGCTATCCCGAGGGACAGCAGAGGCAGGAATGGAACGAAATTTCGTTTAGAACAAGCCGGTGATCTTGCCGTCGGCGTCCACATCGATGCCCACGGCAGCGGGCTTCTTGGGCAGACCGGGCATGGTCATGATGTTTCCGCAGATGACCACCACGAAACCGGCACCCGCAGCCAGACGAACCTCCCGCACCTCCATCGTGAAGCCGGTGGGTGCGCCGGTGAGCTTGGCATTATCGCTGAAGCTGTACTGGGTCTTGGCGATGCAGACGGGCAGATCGCCGTAGCCCATCTCCGTCAGCTCGGCCAGCGTCTTGGCGGCAGCAGCGCTGTAGCTCACGCCGTCTGCGCGGTAGATCTTCGTGGCGATGGCGCTGATCTTATCTTTCAGGGGCATCTCCAGCGGGTAGGTGTACTGGATGGAGCAGTCCTCCATGATGTCCAGCACCTTCTCTGCCAGCGCCTTGCCGCCCTCGCCGCCCTTGGCAAAAACTTCGCTCAGGACGCAGGGCACGCCCTGCTCAGCGCAGACCTGCTCGACGTAGGCCTGCTCCTCGGCGGTGTCAGTGGGGAAGGCGTTGATGGCCACCACCACGGGCAGGCCGAAGCCATTCTTCATGTTGTCGATGTGGCGGACAAGGTTGGCAGCGCCCTTCTTGACGGCCTCGAGGTTGGGGGCGTTCAGGTCAGCCTTTGCCACACCGCCGTGGCTCTTGAGGGCACGGAGGGTCGCCACCAGCACGCAGGCGCTGGGCGCGATGCCCGCATAGCGGCACTTGATGTCAAGGAACTTTTCCGCGCCGAGGTCTGCGCCGAAGCCGGCCTCGGTGATGACATAATCGGCCAGCGAGAGGCTGAGCTTGGTGGCCATGACACTGTTGCAGCCGTGGGCAATGTTGGCGAAGGGGCCGCCGTGGATGATGGCGGGGTTGTTCTCAAGGGTCTGGACGAGGTTGGGGTCGAGCGCATCCTTCAGCAGGGCGGTCATGGCACCGGCCGCGCCGATCTCCCCGGCGGTGACAGGCTTGCCGTCGTAGGTGTAGGCGCAGACGATCTTGGCGAGGCGCTCTTTCAGGTCGGAGATGCTGGTAGCGAGGCAGAAGATGGCCATGACCTCGCTGGCGACGGTGATGTCGAAGCCGTCCTCCCGGGGGGTGCCGTTGACCTTGCCGCCCAGACCGTCCACGATGAAGCGGAGCTGACGGTCGTTCATGTCCATGCAGCGCTTCCAAGTGATGCGGCGGGGGTCGATGTTCAGGGGGTTGCCCTGCTGGATGCTGTTGTCGATCATCGCAGACAGCAGGTTGTTGGCTGTACCGATGGCGTGGAGATCACCGGTGAAGTGGAGGTTGATGTCCTCCATCGGCACCACCTGCGCATAGCCGCCGCCGGCTGCGCCGCCCTTGACGCCAAAGACGGGGCCGAGGGAAGGCTCGCGGAGGCAGAGCATGGTCTTCTTGCCCAGCGCATTCATGGCGTCGGCCAGACCCACACTGGTGGTCGTCTTGCCCTCGCCTGCGGGAGTGGGGCTGATGGCCGTGACGAGGATTAGCTTGCCCTGCTTCGAGGCCTTATGGATGAGACGGTGGTTGAGCTTGGCCTTGTAGCGGCCATAGGGGATCACATCCTCGTCGGCAAGGCCCAGACCGGCGGCGATCTCTGCGATGGGCTTCATTTTGGCTTCCTGTGCGATCTCGATGTCAGACTTCATGTTCAGCATCCTCCTTGATAACAAAAAAGGCAGCTTTGCGCACCATTACGCAAGGCTGCCCAGACGGTCGGCAAAAAGCTTCTCTCCCCTTCCGCACTGTGGTGCTCCACAAGATCCGTCAGCAGAAGGGTCAGCTAACATCTAAAAGATAACACACCCGCGCAGGGTTTGTCAAGCACAAACGAAAAAAGACGCTCCCGCCTTGCAGCGAGAGCGCCTCTTTGTTCAAGAATCGAAATTCAAGAAGCCAACTTCGGGGAGGTCAAATTACTTGACCTCGACCTTAGCGCCGGCCTCTTCCAGCTTCTTCTTGATGTCGTCAGCCTCAGCCTTGGAAGCCTTCTCCTTGACAGCCTTGGGAGCGCCGTCAACGATAGCCTTGGCCTCCTTCAGGCCCAGACCGGTGATCTCCTTGACCAGCTTGATGACGCCCATCTTGCCAGCGCCAGCCTCGACCAGGATGACGTCGAACTCGGTCTTCTCTTCCTCAGCGGCAGCAGCAGCGCCAGCAGCAGCGGGAGCAGCAGCAGCAACAGCGGAAACACCGAACTCTTCGCAGTAAGCGTCGATCAGTTCCTTCAGCTCCAGAACGGACAGCTCCTTAACGGAGTCGATGATGGCAGTAATCTTCTCAGAAGCCATAGTAGTAACCCTCCAATATAAATGGTTTGTTGTTTGTTTCAGATGTGTTTTAAGCAGCGGTCATGCAGCCATTAGGCAGCAGGCTCCTCCTGCTTGTCGGCATAAGCCTGCATTGCAACAGCCAGACCAGACAGAGTGCTGGTGAGGGCGCCTGCAAACATGGACAGCATGCCTTCGCGGTTGGGCAGCTTTGCGATGGCGTTGGTCTCGGCAGCGTCCATGACCTTGCCTTCCATGAAGCCAGCCTTCACGACGAACTTCTTGGACTTATCGCCATCCTGATACTTGCACAGGATGCGGGCAGCGGACATGGGATCCGCTTCGTGAGCAAAAGCGATAGCGGTATCGCCCTTGAACTGCTCAGCCAGGCCCTCCAGAGAGGTACCCTTGACAGCCAGACGCAGCATGGTGTTCTTCACGACCATGTAATCGACGCCTGCCTCACGCAGCTCCTTACGGAGCTTGGTGTCGTTCTCGACGTTAATGCCGCCGTAAGCGACGACGCAGCCGGAAACCGCACTCTCAAACTTTGCCTTCAGATCAGCGACATAAGCCTGCTTCTCAGAAAGAATCTTTGCACTGGGCATTCGGTTTCACCTCGTTTCAAAAACTTATATCGAAAGCTGGTGAGCAACGAAAAAAGCCTCTTTCCCGCACTTGGCCGAGAAAGAGGCATAAAGCAACTTTACGCACGTTTCTCGGCAGGCGGCATAGCCTTACGCTGGACTCCAGCACCTGCTGTCTCAAAAACAGCATGATTATTTTACCGCAAACGTGCGGAGTTGTCAAGTACTTTTTTGAAATTTCTTAAAAAACCTCTCCGTCAATGCTTCGCATTGCCACCTCTCCTATCGAGGAGAGGCCTTG
>ENA-OVFS01000269-OVFS01000269.1-human-gut-metagenome-genome-assembly--contig:-NODE-269-length-62861-cov-16.849282_pt1 | contig 62861 bp, 58 predicted proteins | sample MGYA00237763_ERZ505405 | MGnify/ENA primary metagenome ERZ505405 (study PRJEB26158, sample SAMN06016401) | human gut metagenome | biome: human gut; feature: ankylosing spondylitis patient; material... | reverse complement strand
ACTTCAACCCCATCGGTGCCCACAAGTCCGGCCTCATCGGCGAGGACCCCAACGGTATCCCCAACAACCTCATGCCCTACATCGCCAAGGTGGCCGTCGGCAGGCTGGAGAAGGTCCATGTCTTCGGCAACGACTATCCCACCCCCGATGGCACCGGCGTCCGCGATTACATCCATGTCGTTGACCTCGCCCGCGGCCATGTCTGTGCCATCCGGAAGCTGGAGACGAACTGCGGCCTCTTCATCTGCAACCTCGGCACCGGCAAGGGCTACAGTGTGCTGGATGTCATCCACGCATTCGAGAAGGCCTGCGGCAAGACCATCCCCTACGTCATCGAAGCCCGCCGCCCCGGCGACATCGCAGAGTGCTACGCCGACCCCACCAAGGCCAAGAACGAGCTGGGCTGGGTGGCCGAGTACGGCATCGAGGAGATGTGCGCCGACAGCTGGAACTGGCAGAAGAAGAACCCTGACGGCTACCACACCGCAAACTGAATAAAAAACGATAAGAGCCTGTACGGCGGGAGCTTCCCGGGTACAGGCTCTTATTTTTTGCACTTTTTCTGATATTCGAGGAAGGCGACATATTCGCGGACTTTGTCCATCTCTTCCTCTCCGAAGTCCTGCGGACACTGGACTGTGTGGTCGGAGCGCTCATAAGGCAGCGGCTCCCGGATCAGACCGAGCAGATAGTCGAGAGAGATATTGAAGATCCGTGCGATCTTCACCTTCGTGGCATCATCGGGGACGCTGCGGCCCCGCTCATAGGCGGAGATGGTCAGAGGTGCAAAGGATAATTCTCTGGCAAGGTCTGCCTGTGTCATGCCGCGGTCTTTTCTCAGCTCCCGCAGAAGTTCTCCAAACATATCGTTCAACTCCCTCTACAAATTGACTAAAGTATAGCGGCTCACGATAGCAAAAAGAGAGAAACTTATGCGATAGTGCTAATTTAACTTGACAAACTATTGCGTATAGGTATAGTTTATAGGCGTGGACTATTCACGTTCGCTATAGTTTTAAGCGGGCTTGTATGGCCTGCGGTGTAAAATGTGGAGGGAGAGGTTTTTATGAAGATGAAACAATCGAGAACCGGAATTGCTGTTTTTCTGGCGGCAGCCCTGTCGATGGTGCTGCTCACCGCCTGCGGCGGCGGTGGCGGCGGCGGGACCGGCGGTGGTACGCCCATCGCGCCGGTAGAGTTCAGAAGCACAAAGACATACAAGCGTGCGCAGGAGACGGAAAATAAGCCGCTTTATATGGAATATTGGCTTGGCTCAAACGAATCCGGGGAATGGGTGGAGAGCAAGGACTTTCTGCTGAAAGCCGGTTCTAAGGATGGAAAGACCTATACGGACACCTACAGCAACGGAGCCCTTTTGGAGACCATTGTTTCGGATGAAACGAACGCCTATCAGGTTTTCACCAAAAAGGCGCAGGGGTATGAGGGCATGGTTTACATCGCGGAATCCGGCGGAGCGGTGATTCCCAAAGATATGTCGGTTTATTTGGACTTGAACAGAGTCGGCACGGACGGCGGCGAGATGGTCAGTGGCATGAGTCAGCTGAAGGAATCGGATGTGAACGTTACAACCGGCACCTATCGGGGCTATTACGCGGAGATCTTCACATGGAAAAATGACCCGGAGAAGAGCCTGACGGTGGCATACGATGAAACCGATGAGCTCAAGGCTGAGGTCGGTGTAGACCATGACAAGGTGACGGCGGTGTTCTTCAACAAGTATGAGCCTGGTTCTCCTCAGTTTGATTCGGAAAGGCTCAGCCTCTCTTACTATAATGCGATGGACATTACGGACGCATACATTGCAGGAATGAAAAAACTGCAAAGCTGACGGGAGCGTTTCTCGCAGACTTCAGAAAGAACAAAGACCCGGGACCGTTCCGAGCTATCATGGCCCGGAAAAGGTTTCGGGTCTTTTGCATGATTTTTTTCAGAGAGCAGTTCAGAACGACCTCGTTTCTCTTGACAACGCCGGAAAGTTAGCCTATATTACTATTGTTAATGCAAACTAACAAACAAACGCGCTCGAGAGGAGCATTCCATATGACGTTGAAAGATTTGAACATCGGCGAGACCGCCGTGGTCGGGACCGTGGGCGGCGAAGGCGCTCTGCGGCAGCATTTTCTGGATATGGGGCTGATCCCCGGTGAGGAGGTCACGCTGGTCAAATTTGCCCCGATGGGCGACCCGATGGAGCTGAGCATCCACGGCTACGAGCTGACCCTCCGGCTGGACGATGCCGCCCGCATCGGGGTCACTCTGGCCAAAGCCCCGGCGGCGAAAAAGGCAGCGGCAGAAAGTGAAAAGCCGGTGGAGCACCCGGGCCTCGGCGAAGGCGGACGCTACCACACCAAAAAGGGTGAGAACCCTCTGCCCGACGGCACGACCCTTACCTTTGCGCTGGCGGGCAACCAGAACTGCGGCAAGACGACCCTCTTCAACCAGCTCACCGGCTCCAACCAGCACGTCGGCAATTTCCCGGGTGTGACGGTGGACCGCAAGAGCGGTGCGATCCGGAATAACCCGGATACGGAGGTCACAGACCTGCCCGGCATCTACTCCATGTCGCCCTATACCAGCGAGGAGATCGTGACCCGGCAGTTCATCATCGGCGAGAAGCCCACGGGCATCATCAATATCGTGGACGCCACCAATATCGAGCGGAATCTGTATCTCACCATGCAGCTCATGGAGCTGGATACGCCGATGGTGCTGGCGCTGAACATGATGGACGAGATGCGCGGCAACGGTGGCACCGTCCGCATCAATAAGATGGAGGCCATGCTGGGCATCCCGGTCGTGCCCATCTCTGCGGCAAAGAACGAGGGCGTGGACGAGCTGGTGGATCACGCGCTCCACGTCGCAAAGTATCAGGAGCGGCCGGGCCGGATGGATTTCTGCGGCGAGGAGGATCACGGCGGCGCAGTCCACCGCTGCATCCACGGTATCATCCACCTGATCGAGGATCACGCCAAGGCCGCAGGCATCCCGGTGCGCTTTGCGGCCACAAAGCTCGTGGAGGGCGACCAGCGCATCGAAGCGGCCCTGAAGCTCGACCAGAACGAAAAAGAGATGATCGAGCACATCATCGTCCAGATGGAGCAGGAGCGGGGGCTGGACCGCGCCGCCGCCATCGCAGATATGCGGTTCCACTTCATCCACCAGCTGGTGGAGCAGACCGTCGTGAAGCCCCGCCAGAGCAAGGAGCAGCTCCGCTCGGCCCGGATCGACCGGTTCCTCACGGGCCGCTATACCGCTATCCCGGCCTTTGTGGGCATCATGGCGCTGGTGTTCTACCTCACCTTCGGCGTCATCGGTCTGGCGCTCCAGAACCTGCTGGAAGTGGGCATTGATGCCCTGACCGCTGCGGCGGACTCCACCCTCACGGCGTGGAACGTCAACGCGGCAGTCCACTCGCTGGTCATCGACGGCATCTTCACCGGTGTGGGCAGTGTGTTGAGCTTCCTGCCCATCATCGTGACCCTGTTCTTCTTCCTCTCTCTGCTGGAGGATACCGGATACATGGCCCGCGTGGCATTCGTAATGGATAAGCTTCTCCGCCGCATCGGCCTCTCGGGGCGCAGCATCGTGCCAATGCTCATCGGCTTCGGCTGCACCGTCCCCGGCGTCATGGCCAGCCGCACCCTGCCCTCAGAGCGCGACCGCAAAATGACCATCCTGCTCACCCCCTTTATGAGCTGCTCGGCCAAGCTGCCGATCTACAGCCTGTTCGCGGCGGCCTTCTTCCCGGAGCACGCGGCTCTGGTGATGGTGAGCCTCTATTTCCTCGGCATTGCGGTGGGTATCCTGATGGCCATCCTGCTGAAAGGCACCGTCTTTAAGGGCGAGGCCGTCCCCTTTGTGATGGAGCTGCCCAACTACCGCCTGCCCGGCCTCAAAAATGTGGTCCAGCTGCTCTGGGAAAAGGCCCGCGACTTCCTCCAGCGCGCCTTTACGGTCATCTTTGCGGCGACCATCATCATCTGGTTCCTGCAGAGCTTCGACCTGCGGCTCAGCCTCACCGCTGACCCGCAGCAGAGCATCCTTGCGTGGCTGGCCAGCGGCATCGCACCGCTGTTTGCACCGCTGGGCTTTGCCGACTGGCGGGTGTCCACGGCCCTGATCACCGGCTTTATGGCCAAGGAGAGCGTCGTTTCGACCCTCACCATCCTCTATGGCTCCTCTGCGGCCTTTGCAGCCGCGCTGTCCCCGGCGGCGGCTGCGCCCCTGCTGGTGTTCTGCCTGCTCTATACGCCCTGCATCGCGGCGGTGGCCTCGGTCAAGCGGGAGCTGGGCGGCAAGTGGGCGTTTATCATGGTGGCAAATCAGTGCATCGTAGCATGGCTGGCGGCCTTCGGCACGCGGCTCATCATGATGCTGTAAAGAAAAAGGAAACAGGGAGCGGCCTTGCGCGGGCCGCTCCTTTTTCTTGACATTCCGGCGGCGCTGTGCTATCATTGCTTCAAATTTGAATGATGCAATTTTGAATCACAAGGAGGCAACCCATGAACACCCCGGGCATCGAATTCGGGCGAAAGACCGCGGCGGCCTACGCCGCCCTCTGCAAGCCCCTGTGTCAAAAGCTGCACCTGACCCAGACGGCCTTTGACATCCTGATGTTCCTCGCCAACAACCCCGGCTACCAGACCGCCAGCGACGTGGTGGAGATGCGGAAGCTGAAGGCCAACCTCGTCTCGGTGAACGTAGACCGTCTGGTGCAGGAGGGCTATCTTATCCGCGAGGCCGACCCTGTTGACCGCCGCCGCACCCTGCTGCGCTGCACCGAAAAGGCGCAGCCCATCATTGTGCAGGGCCGCGCTTTGCAGGAGAGCTTCGGCCAGAAGCTGCTCGAGAATACCACCGAGGTCCAGCGGAAAGCCTTCTGCGAGACGATGGACATTATGAACAAAAATCTGGATGCAATTTTGGAGAGAGAAGCATGAGAGCGGCGGTCATGGGCTTCAACGCCCTTGCCGGATAAAAAGAAATGCCTGTGCGGCATCTGCTGCACAGGCATTTTTCGATCGATTCAGCGGACAAATTCCACATCCACGTCGCCGTTCTGGGTGGCGAGGCTCAGCTTCTGGGAGGCGCTGGCATTCTGCTGCAGAGCGTCCTTGCCGCTGAGGAGGAAATTGCGGTCGTTGGAGTCGGAGACCCGGATCCTACCGCCGCCGGCGGTGAGGTCGAAGCCGTAAGCGCTGCTGTCGCCCACCACCGAGCCGGTGATGCTGCCGTTCTGGACCTTGGCGTTGCAGACATTGGCGGAGAGGTTCTCCAGCTTGAGGGTGCCGCTGTTCTGGATGGTGGCGGCCACGTTCTGGGAGGTGACACCGCTCAGGGTGATCTTGCCGTTGCGGGTGGTGCCGCTCAGGGAGGTGCCGTTGAAGTTCGTCACCTCGATGCGGCCATTGTCGGTGGTCAGAGCGGCCGTCTGGGCCGAAACGCCGTCCAGCGTGATGTTGTCGTTCGTCGTGCTGACGGTGAGGCTGGCCAGCGTCTGGCGGGGCACCTGAAGCGTCAGGGTGCAGGCGCGGGTGTCGGTGCTCTTGATGGTAAGGGAGGCGTTCGGCTCCCGGGTCTTGGTCACGGTGAGGGTGCTGCCCGCCACCGAGAAGTCGTAGAACTTGGAGCTTTCGAACGCATAGCTCGAGGTGTAGGTGTAGTCGGCGTGGATGTGGTCGGTGTCTGCGGCCTGAAGCACGACGGCGGCGCTGCTGTCCTGCACCACGATGGTGGTGATGCCGGCCGGTGCGTCATAGCCGACGCTGTAGGTGGACACAGCTGCAGCGCCGCAGAGCAGCGCCGCCGCTGTGGCAGCTGTCAAAAGAGCGAGAAGAAACTTTTTCATAAGGAAAACCTCCTGTCGCAAAGAGAAGACCGGATGAAGGGGAATGCCCCACAAATTTCTATTTTATCTGCCCGGGACCCGGTCGTGCCCGGACAAACTTTTTCACCTTAAAAATACCGCAGCTTAGGAAAAAAGTCAAGAGTCAAAAAATGAACAACAAAAAACGCCTGCACGGCGGTGCAGGCGCAAAAGGCAGAAAAATTATTTTTCCTCAATGGTGGAGTGCTCGATGACGTAGTCGGCAGCGCGGCGGATGCCCTCGTTCCGGCGCATGGCCTCCACGTTGGTAGCGGCCTTGATCTCCTCGAGGGTCTTCTTGGTGCGCTCGGCACGCTCGGAGAGGGTCTTGTCGATCTCCTCCTCAGTGGGCAGGAGACCCTCGCTCTGGGCTACCTGCAGCAGGGCCATCCGGGCGCGGGTGTTCTTCTCGGCCACGGCGCGGACGGCGGCGGTGAAGCTCTCGCGGGTCTGGTGGACCTGACTGAGGTAACGGTCGAGGCTCAGGCGCTGCATCTGCAGCTGCTGCTGGAACCGCTCCATCTCCTGCTGGTAGGCCGTCTCCACGAGGACGCTGGGCAGCTCGCCCTCGGCGGCGGAGGCCAGCTGGGTGAGGATGGCGTCCTTGGCGCGGTTGAGAGCGCTGGCGTGCTTGCCGTCGTGGAGCTGCTGACGGATCTGGGCGCGGAACTCGTCCATCGTGTCCACATCGCCGGCCTTCTTGGCAAAATCGCTGTTCAGGGCGGGCAGCTGACGGACGCAGACGTCGTGCAGCTTGATCTTGAAGACCACGGGCTTGCCGGCGAGGTCGCTGACGTGGTAGCGTGCCGGGAAGGTGACGAAGATGTCGAACTCCTCGCCGCCCTTGTGGCCGAGGATGCCCTCCTCGAAGCCGGGGATCATCCGGCCGCTGCCCAGCTGCAGAGTCTGGTTCTGGGCGGTGCCGCCGTTGAACGGCTTGCCCTCCAGCAGGCCCTCGTAGTCGATGTGGACGATGTTGCCCTTGACGGCAGGACCCTTGTGGGGCACCAGCTCGGCAGAGACGGCACGGCGGCGCTCCAGCACGGCGTCGATCTCCTTGTCGGTGACTTCCGGAGTGACGCACTCGGCCTTGAAGCCGGTGGTCTGGGTCAGCTTCAGCTCGGGCTGCAGGGCGGTGGTGGCGGTGGCCACGAAGCCCTCATCCTTCTTCACGCTGACCAGATCGTACACCGGCTCGTCCACTGCGTGGAAGCCGTGTTCTGCCATCGCTGCGTCGTACAGCGCCGGGACGTCCTTGTCCATCAGGTCGTTGATGGCGTCATACCAGAAGGTGTGCTCGCCGCGGTCGGCCTCGATCTGGGCGCGGTCAGCCTCACCCTTGGCAAAGCCTTTGATGGTGTACGTTGCGCGGGTGCGCTCGTACACGGCGTTGGACGCAGCTTCCAGTTCCTCAGCCGAAGCACTGAAAGTCATTTTGCAGACACTCTTTTCGGGAGTTTCCACGCTTACCAGTTTCATAGGTTCTACCCTCCGTGCTGCCCCCTGAAAGGGCAAATTCAAAGCATTATGAAGTTATTATAGCACAACAAGCTCAAAAGCGGTATAATAAAAAGAAAGAAAATCTGTTCTTTTGTCAGCTGAGGCAGCCCGGGGCGGGTCTGCGGGGCAGAAAACAAGGCCCGGAACGCTGCAAAACGGAAGGAAGTGTACATCTCATGCGTCTGTTCGACGTTCTCGGGCCGGTGATGATCGGCCCCTCCTCCAGCCATACGGCGGGCGCAGCCCGCATCGGCTACACGGCCCAGAAGCTGCTGGGCGACATCCCCACAGAGGTGGACATCGGGCTTTACGGCAGTTTTGCCACCACGGGCCGGGGCCACGGCACCGACCGCGCACTGGTGGCGGGCCTGCTGGGCCTCCGCCCGGACGACCCCCGCCTGCCGGACAGCTTCGCACTGGCCGAGGAGGCCGGGATGAAGTTCACCATCCATCCGGTGGAGCTGCGCGCCGCCCACCCCAATACAGCCGTCCTTACCTTGAAAAGCAGGACGGGCCGCACCCTCACCCTGAAAGCGGCCTCCGTGGGCGGCGGGCGCATCCGCGTCACCGAGATCGACGGCGTGCCCGCCGACTTCGGCGGCGACAGCAACACCCTCATCATCCACAACGAGGACACCCCCGGGTGCATCGCCGAAGTCACCACGTCGCTGGCCCAGCGGCGCATCAATATCGCGTCCATGCAGGTGTTCCGCGCCGCGACGGGCGGCTATGCCGTCATGGTGCTGGAGTGCGACTCCCATATCCCCCATGTGCTGGAACAGCAGATGGCCGTGATGCCGGGCATCCGCAAGGTCACCTGCCTGAACATCGACGAGCCGGAAGAATCTGAGGAGGGCTGAGACGTGTCGTTTTTATCCTGTGAAGAGATGCTGGCCGCAGCCAGCAGCCAGAAGATCTCTCTGGCAGAGGCCATCCTGCGCAGCGACCTGGCCGAAAGCCGCCTCACCGAGGCCCACAGCCGGGAGATGATGCACCATCTGTGGCAGGTGATGCAGGCCACCAGCCGGGACTACGACCCCGCCCAGCGCAGCCGCAGCGGCCTTTCGGGCGGCGACGCGGCCAAGGTGGAGCAGGCGCACCAAGAGGGCAGGAGCTTCGGCGGCGATTATCTCGCCGCTGTGACGGCGGAGGCCCTCAAGACCGCCGAATGCAACGCCTGCATGAAGCGGATCGTCGCGGCCCCCACGGCGGGCAGCTGCGGCGTTCTGCCCGCCGTCCTGCTGCCGCTGGCCCGCAGCGGCGAAGCGGACGAGGAAGCCATCTGCGACGCCCTCTATGTAGCCGCCGGCTTTGGGCAGGTCATCGCGGCCCGCGCCACGCTGGCGGGCGCGGAGGGCGGCTGTCAGGCCGAGGTGGGCGCTGCCAGCGCGATGGCCGCTGCCGCGCTCTGCCACCTCAAGGGCGGTGCGCCCGAGCAGTGCGCCGCCGCTGCCGCAATGGCGCTGGGCAACCTGCTGGGCCTCGTCTGCGACCCCGTGGCCGGCCTCGTGGAGGTGCCCTGCATCAAGCGGAATGTGGTCGGCGCGGTGAATGCCGTTTCTTGTGCCAATATGGCCCTCGCCGGGGTAGACTACGCCATCCCCTGCGACGAGGTCATCGACGCGATGGGCCGCGTGGGCAGCCTGCTCTCCCCCGACCTCCGGGAGACGGGTCAGGGTGGTCTTGCCGCCACGCCCACCGGCGTCCGCATCGCCCAGACCCTCGCAGAGCAGGGCTGATGCAGGAAAAGCAAAAGAAAAGTGGATGAAAAGACGCTCTTTTTCGAGAAATCCAAAAATATTTCCGAAAAAGTGTTGACAAAACCCCTGCTTGGTGATAAAATACATCATGTTCCGAACGGAACGTATGCGTTGGTAGCTCAGCTGGATAGAGTGACTGACTACGAATCAGTAGGCCGGGGGTTCGAGTCCCTTCCATCGCACCAGAAAATGCCGTGAAATCGAAAGATTTCATGGCTTTTTTGTTTTGTAAGCCATGGCTGCACGGTTTCTGCACGGTTTTTGCACGGTCGGTGTTTTCCATGTCCGATTATGTAGGGCGCTGTATTGCATTGCAATCAGTGCCCTTTTTTGCATCAGGTGAGCAGTGCCAGGCGGAGCTTTGCCTTCATTTCCGGGTCGGCATCCTTGAGCAATTCCAAAAGAGCCGTCATGGAGATGGTGGGTTCGCCTGCGGCGGGTACAGCTTGGCCCGATCCTTAACGCCATGTGGGTCTGGGGCGAGGAATACAAAAAAGCAGCACAGCACAGCTGGCCCGGGATCCTGAAAAAAAGCATCTGCAGTTTCCGATCTGGAATCATTGCAGATGCTTTTTCTGTTTGTATTGGGAAATCATCCGTTTTCCGGCGGAGCGTCGGTGCCAAGCTTGCCCAGATAGCGCCACAAAGTGGTGCGGCTGATGCCCAGCTGGCGTGCTGCGGCGGCGCGGTTGCCGCCGTGGGCAGCAACGGTCTGCTGCACGACCTCGCCAATGATCTCTTCCAGCGTGCGGTCAGTGCTGACGCCGGAAGGAGCCGGGGAGACTGGGGCGGCACGCAGGGTGCGCTCTTTGGAAAGATACTCCGCCACAAGGCTGCTGCGGATGTAAGGCCCTGTGGTCAGGGTGGCGAGGGTGCGCAGAAGGTTTTTGAACTGGGTGTAGTTATTGGGCCAGCTGTACTGGCGCAGCATCTCGATGGCCCGGGGTTCAAACCCGGAGAGCTGCTTGCCGAGTTCCAGGTTGAGGCTGTTCAGGTACAGGCTGGATAGAGACGGGATCTCATCGGAGCGGCTGCGCAGCGAGGGCAGGCTCAGTGTGAGAGAGCCAAGGCGTTCGCTGAATTTTCGCATGACAGAAGGCACGGGTTCACCGTCATGGGCGGCGCAGGAGAAGAGCAGGCGCACCCGGCGGGAAAGCCCGGTTTCTTCAATGGCGGCCAGAAGCTCGGAACTCCACTGGGACGGGATGGATTCGAAATTCTGGAAATAGACTGTGTTGCCGTTGGTGTTCAACGGAGAGTTGTAGTGGTTGAGCAGAAAATCCCAGCTCTTGTCGTTCATCAGGGCGCAGTTGGCCACTACAAAGGGATGGTTGGACAAAGAACTGTGCAGGTAGAGATAGCGAGCGATCTGTTCCTTGCCGGTGCCGGGCTCGCCGCAGATGAACACCGGCTGACGCACAGCGGAGAGCGCACGGATCTCGGTGTCCTGCGTGCCCATGGCGCCGCTGAGGCTGTAGAAACTGTTGGCAAACAGATATTCGCATTCCCCTTTGTTCAAAGAGCGCAGGCCCGGGCGGCTGGAGTGCAGCGGGATGCGGGAAGGAACGCAATAGAACAGATACCGCTGCACGTTGTTCATCAGAAGCTGCTGTGCGGTGATGCTGTAGAGCTGATCCCGCTCGGTGTAATAAAACTTCAGGCTTGCGCTGGACGGGACTTCCCGCAGATGGGCCTGCAAAGCCCGGCTCAGTTCCGCCGGCACCTCGTTGAGGTTGCTGTAAAACAGTTTTCCGGACGGTTCCATGACGATGACTCGGCCGTTCTGCTCCTGCGTGATGCTGCGCAGGAACAGGTTTTCCTGCCGCAGCCCGCCAAACCAGCTGCTGATGTTCACGGCCTGATCGATGGCAGTGTGCAGGCTTTCCACACCGGATGTGATCAGGAAAGCGTCAAAGCCCATCTCCCGGGCGATGGTGTGTGTGACCATGTCGCAGACCACCATCCGGTAGCCGCCCTCCTTGAGCCGCTCCAGTGTATGGGTCACTTCTTCGGCGCTGTTCACCGTGAGGATGTCCAGGTTGAAGCCCAGCAGGCTGCACAGGGTGTGGGCAGGCTCCGTGACGCTGGGAAAGCCCACAATGGCATAGAGCTTGGTATAATTTTCTGCCAGCTTCATGGTGCGCAGTACGTCGTAGACCGAGATCTGGATATCCACCACCGGCAGGTCGGTCACCTGCCGGATCAGAGCTGTTGTGCCGCCGCGGGAGATGATGCAGTCGTAAGTGTTGGGCGGGATCTGCTGCACGATGGCCTTGCCGTCTTCAAGGTCGCCGGTGTAGACATCCAGTTCCACGTTGGGATATGCCTGTGCGGCCTGCTCCATGGCGGTGCGCATACCGTCGTAGGGGGCGATGCCGAGGATTCGGGTGTGAGTTTCAACCATAACAGGGCCTCCGTTCATCTTTGAGACTATTATAATCGGAAACGTTGCAAAAAGAAAGAACAAAACGTTCAGAAACGAAACGATTCTTGCGAAAATCGGCGAGAAAAATCAAGGTTGTTTCAAAATGAAGCGTTTTTTGAAGCGATTCCCCATGCGTTGTGGTGCAAAATAATGCATAATAAAAATACCAAAATGTAAGGGGGAAGAGATGAATGCTTCGCCTGCTGATTATTGCAGATGATTTTACGGGTGCGCTGGACACCGGCGTACAATTCGCAGCCTGCGGTGTCTCCACGCGTGTTGTGGTGGGAGAGACAGCGGAATTGGCCGGATGTGAGAGCACGGTTCTGGTGGTGGATACCGAGACGAGGCATCTGTCAGCAGCCGCTGCAGGTGCGGCCATTGAGACGTTGACCCGCCGTGCCGTGAACGCCGGCGTGCCCTGCATCTATAAAAAGACAGATTCGGCTCTGCGCGGAAACATCGGTGCAGAGCTTTCCGCCCTGCTCAGAGCAAGCGGGGCCAGCCAGCTCCCTTTTCTGCCGGCCTTTCCGCAGATCGGCCGCACCACAGAAGGCGGCATCCATTACATCAGCGGAGTTCCGGTGAACAAAAGCCCCTTTGGTATTGACCCGTTCGAGCCGGTGCGCTGCGCCCGGGTCGCGGAGCTGATCCGGCTGCAGACAGATGCTCCGGTCAGAAGCTTTCCTGCCCTGCACGCAGGCAGTGCCCTGCCGGAGGATGAGGGCATTCTGGTGTTCGATGCTTCCAGCACGGAAGATCTGCAGGCCACCGGCGAAGCACTGTTCCAGAATGGAATACCTGCCGTTCTGGCGGGCTGCGCGGGATTTGCAGCGTTCCTGCCCCGGCTGCTGGGCCTTTCGGATGGTTCCCGGCTGGAAGCTCCGAAGCTGGATCCCCGGCTGCTGGTGCTCTGTGGCAGCGTGAACCCCATCACCCTGCGGCAGATGGACACCGCCGAAAAGGCGGGTTTCACCCGTCTGCGGCTGACTCCCCGGCAGAAGCTGGAGCCCGGCTACTGGGCAAGCGCCGATGGCAAGGCTGCGCTGGCAGAAATTGAGGAGATGCTGGCAGCAAACCCCCGCTGCATCATTGAAACGAACGACGCCGATGGCAACCAGCTTACCGCCGATTATGCCGCCGCCCGGGGCATTGATCTGGATGGCCTGCGCGTGGGCATTTCCGGCAGTGTCGGGCAGATGTTCGGGGCGCTGTTCGGCAGCGAGCATCTGGGCACCCTGCTGCTCACCGGCGGCGACACTCTGCTGCAATGCATGAACAGCGTGGGCGCACGGGAGCTGGAACCGGTGTGCGAGCTGGAAAGCGGCATCGTGCTGGCGCGGTTCACCTATCAGGGACGCACCCGCTACGTTATTACCAAGTCCGGCGGCTTCGGGCAGGAGGATCTGCTGGTGGAGCTGGCAGACCGCATTGCAAAGCATTAAGAATGGAAGCGGACAGCCCTTGGCGGCTGTGACGGAAGATAAACATAACAGAAGGAGAACGACCATGACCTATGCAAAACTGCCCGGCCTGACTTGGGACGGCACGGTATACGAGAACGAGGAGATGGGCACACTGGAAGCCCTGCTGCCCACCGGCGGCTGGCCCACTGCCCACGCACCTGCCATGGTGGAGCTGCCGAACGGCGACCTGCTCTGCTGCTGGTTCGCTGGTACTTATGAGGGCAGCGCAGACGTGCACATCATCTGCTCGGTGCTGCCGCATGACGGCACCAAGTGGCTGGAGCCGGTGGATATCTCCGGCGACCCCACCCGCAGCGAGCAGAACCCCTCGCTGTTCTACGGCCCGGACAACGCCGTGTGGGCCATGTACACTGCCCAGCTGGACCGCGTAGAGGGCAAGGACAATATGCAGTTCACCGCTGTGGTGCGCTGCCAGAAGAGCACCGACGGCGGCAAAACATGGGGCGATTACACCACCGTGTTCCCGGAGGAAGGCACCTTCTGCCGTCAGCCCATTCAGGTGCTGTCCAACGGCCGCTGGATCTTTGCCAACTGGCTGTGCACCGACTCTGCCGAGGGTCTGTCCGGCGACCCCACCGCCTTCCGCATCTCGGACGATGAGGGCAAAACGTGGCACATGGTCATGATGCCCGGCAGCAACGGCCACGTCCACGCCAATGTCGTCGAGCTGGAGCCCGGGCATCTGGTGGCGTTTATGCGCAACCGCGAGGCCTACCGCATCCACCGCAGCGAGTCCTTTGACTGGGGCGAAACATGGACGGTGCCCGCACCCACCCCGCTGCCCAACAACAACTCCAGCATCAGCGCGGTCAAGCTGCAAAGCGGCCGCATCGCCATTGCCTACAACCCCACCTGCACCCCGAACCCCGTGCCCGGCAAGGCTGCATGGCCCGGTCTGCGCTGCCCGGTGGCGGTGGCACTCTCGGAGGATGGCGGTCTGACTTTTCCCATCATCCGCTGGATGGAGCGCGGCGAGGGCTACATGGGTGACGAGAACAAGACCAACAACAAGCAGTACGAGTACCCCTACCTGATGCAGAGCCGGGACGGTATGCTGCATCTGGCCTACGCTGCCCGCACCCGGCAGGGCATCAAGTACGTCCGCTTCTCGGAGCAGGACGTGCTGGGCGCGAAGCGGGAAACTGTGGGTCTGTATAACCCCACCGCAGCCCAGAGCCGCTGAAAAAGCTTTTCGGAATTTCTATCCTTTTTATAGATCAAAGCATCATTCAGGAGGTTGATCACTATGCTGACTCAGTATAATCTTAAAATGCCGCACGCAGTTTACGGCGGCGAGAACGCTATGGACAACATCACCGCCATCATCAAGGCGCGCGGCGCAAAAAAGGTGGCCATGTTCACCGATAAGGGCATTGAGGGCGCAGGCCTGTTCGCCCTGCCCGAGGAGGCTGTGAAGGCTTCCGGCGCAGAGTACTATGTTCTGGACGAGCTGCCCCCGGAGCCCAGCTACATGGCGGTCCAGAAGCTGGTGGACGAGTTCAAGGCTTCCGGTGCAGACCTGATCGTGGCCTGCGGCGGCGGCTCGGTCATGGATGCCGCCAAGCTGGCCAGCGTGCTGGTGACCGACGACTACGGCGTCAAGGAGCTGCTGGATGCCCCTGGCATGGCACGGAAGTGCGTGCCCATCGTGCTGATCCCCACCACTGCCGGCACCGGCGCGGAAGTCACCCCCAATGCCATCGTCGCCGTCCCCGAGAAGGAGCTGAAGGTGGGCATCGTCAACGAGAATATGATCGCCGACTACGTCATTCTCGACGCCCGCATGATCAAGAACCTGCCCCGAAAGATCGCAGCGGCCACCGGTGTCGATGCTCTGGCTCACTGCATCGAGTGCTTCACCAGCAACAAGGCCAACCCCTTCAGTGACCTCTACGCGCTGGAAGGCCTTGACCTCATCCTGAACAATATCGAGAAGGCCTGCGACGACCCCGAGGCCATGGCCGAGAAGAACCGGATGCAGATCGCAGCCTACTACGGCGGTCTGGCCATCACCGCCTCCGGCACCACCGCTGTCCACGCACTGAGCTACCCGCTGGGCGGCAAGTACCACATTGCACACGGCGTGTCCAACGCCATCCTGCTGGCCCCCGTCATGCGCTTCAACAGTGAGCATCCCGCCGTCAAGGAGCGTCTGGCTGCGGCATATGACCGCTGCTGCCACGAGGACAAGACCTGCACCACCGTGGAGGAGAAGGCCGCATGGATGATCGCCCGCCTTGAGTCCATCGTCAAGCATCTGGATATCCCCACCAGCCTGAAGGAGTTCGGCGTCCCCGCAGAGGATCTCGAGGGTCTGGTCGAGTCCGGAATGCAGGTGCAGCGACTGCTGGTGAACAATATGCGCCCCGTTACCCCCGACGACGCCCGTAAGCTGTATCAGGAGATCATGTAACAGAAAAGGAGAACACGCTATGAAGACCAGTGAGATCAGAGGCATCATCCCTCCCGTAATTACCCCCATGAACAATGACCCCGAGCAGACCGTCAACCACGAGGCTCTGCGCGAGCAGGTGGAACGCCTGCTGGCAGGCGGTGTGCATGGCATCTTCCCCATGGGCACCAACGGCGAAGCCTATGCTCTGTCCTTTCAGGAGAAAGAGGAGATCCTCGCCACCGTCATCGATCAGGTAAAGGGCCGCGTACCGGTCTATGCCGGCACCGGCTGCATCACCACCGCCGAGACCATCCGCCTGAGCAAGCGCGCCGAGGAGATGGGTGCGGATGCTCTGTCCATCATCACCCCCAGCTTTGCACTGGCTTCCCAGAAGGAGCTGTACGATCACTACACCGCCGTGGCAAAGGCCGTGGACCTGCCCATTATCCTGTACAACATCCCTGCACGCACCGGCAACAAGCTGCTGCCCGAGACCGTGCAGGCACTGTGCCGCGATGTGGAGAACATCGTGGGCGCAAAGGATTCCAGCGGTGATATCGAGAACCTGAAGGCGTACATCCGCCTGACCCGCGAGCTGGACAAGGAAGTTGCCATTCTGGCCGGCAACGACGGCTCCATCCTGACCTGCCTGAAAGAGGGCGGCGCAGGCGGCATTGCCGGCCGTGCCAACATCTGGCCCGCTACCGTCGCAAAGATCTACGACTGCTTCAAGGCTGGCGACCTCGAGGGCGCACAGGCTGCACAGGACGCTATTGCCATTTTGCAGCAGACCTTCAAGTACGGCAACCCCAACACCATCATCAAGACCGCCGTGGCACTGCAGGGCCACAACGTGGGCAAGTGCCGCGCGCCCTTCAACTATGTGCCCGAGGAGGGCATGGAGGCCATCAAGAAGGTCCTGGCAGAGAACGAGGCCAAGGGTCTGCACTGAAACGCGCTGAAGCAAGGAGAAGGCTGCTATGAATAAACCCATTGTCGGTATTACCATGGGCGATCCCGCCGGTTCCGGCCCGGAGATCACCATCAAGGCTCTGGCTGACCCGGAGCAGTACAGCTACTGCCGTCCCATCGTGGTGGGCGATGTAAAGGTGATGGAGCAGGCAAAGAAGTTTGTCGGCCGCGAGGATATCGTCATCCACCGCTGCGAGAAGGTGTCGGATGCCCTGTTTACCCCCGGCACCATTGACGTGCTGCATCTGGATCTGATCGAGGACATCAGCAAGTTCGAGATGGCAAAGGTGAGCGTGGAGGGCGGCAACGCAGCCTTCCAGTGCGTGAAAAAGGTCATCGAGCTTGCCATGGCGGGTGAGGTGGACGCCACCTGCACCAACGCGCTGAACAAGGAAGCCATGAACAAGGCGCTGGAATACTACCACGGCGAAAAGTCGGACGGCTACACCCACTTTGACGGCCACACCGAGATCTACGCCACCTATACCCACACCAAAAAGTACACCATGATGCTGGCGCATCACGACCTGCGGGTGGTGCACGTTTCTACCCATGTTTCCCTGCGGGAAGCCTGCGACCGGGTCAAGAAGGACCGCGTCCTCGAGGTCATCGAGATCGCCAACAAGGCCTGCAAGGATATGGGCATCGCAGAGCCTCGCATCGCGGTGGCCGGTCTGAACCCCCACTGCGGCGAGAACGGCCTGTTCGGCCGCGAGGAGATCGAGGAGATCACCCCCGCCATCGAGGCGGCCAAGGCGGAGGGCATCACCGGCGTCGTCGGCCCCTGCCCCCCGGACAGCGTCTTCTCGCAGGCCCTCGGCGGCTGGTACGACATCGTGGTCTGTATGTACCACGATCAGGGCCACATCCCGCTCAAGACCGTGGGCTTCGTCTATGACCGCGAAAAGCAGGAGTGGAAGGCAGTCGAGGGCGTCAATGTCACCCTCGGCCTGCCCATCATTCGCGCCAGTGTGGATCACGGCACCGACTTCTATCATGCGGGCAAGGGCAACGGCAACGAGCTGAGCCTTGTCAACGCCATCAAGTATGCGGTCAAGATGACCGGCCGCAACGCATAATTTTCCATCGGAAAAGTTTCTTTATGCACCCGCCCCGCAGATTGCCTGCGGAGCGGGTGTTTTCTTGCTTAACAAACAGCTTGACAAACAGAAAGAGAAGTTCTATCCTGAAACAATCTTTGTGGAAAAATTAACGCTTTTGTTTCAGAATGTTACGCTTTCAGACTCGATTTCTGAAATCAATCTAGGAAATGTTTCAGATTGAAACAAAGCTGGCCGATTTCTCCATTGTCATAGCCTGCCGGATTGACTATAATTTAGACAACAAAGACAAACAAGACTGTGGAAAGCGGCAAACTTCGGATCTGATGAGATCCACGCACAGTCCTGTTTCCAAGAGAAACTTCGGATCGTAAAGGAGAATGGGTTATGAAAAAGATCACTCGCAGAGATTTCATGAAGGTTGCTGGTGTTGTTGGTGTTACAGCTGCCATGGCAGGCTGCTCCGGTATGGCTCCCGGCGCTGAGACCGCAAGCAGCACTGCTGCTTCCACCGCTGCTTCCGCTGCAGCTGAGAGCGTTGCAGCTGCCACCGGCAGCATGGAACTGGATGGCCCTGTTCAGCTGACCTTTGCAGCTCAGGAAGTCGGCACCGCTGCTTACAACTACGCTGCTGCCCTGCAGAGTGTCATGATCGGCCAGCTGCCCTCCGGCTCCACCATTGACATCACCACCACCTCTCCCGGCGGCGTGGGTGCACCCATGGTCGTCAACGGAGGCGAAGAGTGCGAGATCGTCATGTCCAATGCCGGCCCCGCAAAGTGGAGCTATGAGCAGAGCACTTCCGAGTATGATTACGGCGGATGCACCGAGATCGCCTGCATCGCCGGCGGCTTGGGCCATGACTTTATCAACCTGATGTTCACCCAGAAGTTTGTCGATAAGACCGGCTACACCACCTTTGAGGAAGTCGTTAAGAACAAGTACCCCGTCAAGATGGTCATCAAGAAGAACGGTACCTTGGGCGAGCTGAGCGCAGAAAAGGTCTGCGAGGCTCTGGGCATCACCTTCGATGACATCGAGAGCTGGGGCGGCCATGTCGAAAAGACCGGCGGCGACGCCATCAAGAGCGGTCTGCAGGATGACCTGTACGACATGACCATTGACCACATCGGCAAAGGCCAGTCCAACACCACGGAGCTGTGCCTGACCCACGACATGTATGACGTTGAGCTGAGCGCAGACACCCGCCAGAAGCTGTGCGACATGGGTTATGCTCCTGTCACCGTTGAGGCCGGCACCTGGAACAAGCAAGACAAGGATATCGAGACTGTCGGCAGCCAGCAGTGCATTCTGGTGGACGCCAACATGGATGCTGCTGTTGCTTACAACCTGACCAAGGCTGTCTGCGAGAACAAGGATGCTCTGGCCACCGCTGTTGCATCTCTGGAGTACTTTGACCCGACTGTTGCAGGCACCGCCGCATTCACCGGCTGCCCCCTGCATCCGGGTGCTAAGGCTTACTACGAGGAAATGGGTTACGCCTGCGACTGATTGCCCGGCGGAACCATTCTGAACTTTTGACCTGTGGGTCTGCCGGGCACTCAGGTGCCCGGCAGGCTTTTTATAGGGACTGATTTCCAATATTCTTAGGAGGAACACTCACCATGGATGCCAAAAAGAAAACGATGCGCAACTGGCTGGCGATCATTGTCACCGTTGTGTTCTTCGCGTTTCAGATGTATCTGGCTCTGGTCAAGCAGCTCAACCCCATGCTGCAGAGCCCCCTGCACCTGATCCTCGCCCTGACTCTGGTTTTCCTGTACAACCCTGCTGACAAGGCCTACCGCAAAAAAGTGACCAAGGCCGCTGAGGCCGAGGGCAAGTCTGTGGATGAAAAGGTGCTGAATGCCCACGCTTGGATGAACTGGCTGGATATTCCCCTGTTCATCTGCCTCGTCTACATGCTGTGGTATGTCGTCAGCCAGAATGCCCGCCTGCTGGACTTCGTCTCCGTGCAGCCGGTGTACGGCATCGACTACATCTTCATGGTCATGACCATCATCCTGTTGCTGATCGCGGTGTACCGCACGCTGGGTGTTGTGCTGACCGTCTTTATTGCGGTCTTTATCCTGTACGCATTCGCTTCTCCCTATCTGCCCGGTATCCTGTTCACCAAGGGCAAGGCATTCGCAAAGTTCATCAAGCAGTTCTGTGTTGGCATGACCATGGGTGAGAGCGGCGTCTTTGGCACCCCGCTGTATACCTCCGCAAATACTCTGTTCTACTTCATCGTATTCGGTGCTTTCTTCTCCTCGATGGGCGGCGGCCAGCTGCTGATCGACATCGGCATGAAGTTCTCCAACAAGTCCTCCGGCGGCCCCGCAAAGGCAGCTGTCATCTCCTCCGGCCTGATGGGCATGATCTCCGGTTCTGCAGTTGCAAACGTTGCAACTACCGGCGTTATGACCATCCCGATGATGAAGAAGGTCGGCTACGAGCCTGAGGAAGCAGGCGCCGTTGAGGCCGTTGCTTCCACCGGCGGCCAGATCATGCCTCCTATCATGGGCGTCGGCGCATTCATCATGGCTGAAATGCTGGGCGTTCCGTACAGCCGCGTTGCTGCTGCTGCGATCCTGCCCGCTGTTGCTTACTACTTCGCAGTGTTCGTGCTGGTTGACCGTCTGGCTGCAAAGCACCAGAACGCCGCTCAGGAGCAGGATGCCAAGATTCAGGTGGATCGTGCGGTTCTGCCCCGTCTGTACCTGCTGCTGCCCGCTGTCATTCTGGTGGTCATGATCGTCCGCGGCGCATCCCTGATGCGTGCCGGCATGATGGGCATCGCCTCCTGCCTGATCTGCGACGTGATCAGCTACTTCATCAATGAAAAGAAAGACTTCGTTGACCTGAAGGGCATCTGGAACTGCTGTCTGGATGGCGCAAAGCAGGCTGCTGAGATCGCGATCCCCACTGCAGCATGCGGTATCATCATCAACGTCGTCACTGGCCAGACCTCTCTGGCAACCAACCTGTCTGCTCTGATCAGCAGTCTGGGCACCACCAACCTGTTCGCAGCAATGCTCATCGCCATGATCGGCTGTATGCTGCTGGGCATGGCACTGCCCACCGTCGCTGCTTATCTGGTCGGCGTCATCCTGTTCGTTCCCTGCCTGCGCGCTCTGGGTATCTCCGCTCTGTGCGCCAACATGTTCGTCTTCTACTACGGCATCATGGCTCAGATTACTCCTCCCGTCTGCGTGGCTTCCTACACGGCGGCCGGCATTGCAGATGCAAATGCAATGAAGACCGGCATCAAGGGCTTCACCTTCGCAATGGTCGGCTTCCTTGTCCCCTTCGTCTTCGTTTACAATCCCGCCATCCTGCTGGAAGGCACCGCAGTCGAGATCATCATCGGCGCAGCTCAGATGCTGATCGGCACCTTCTTCCTGGCCGTTACGGTTTCCGGTTTCTTCAAGCGCAACCTGAAGCCGGTTGAGCGCATTGCACTGTTCGTGGCAGCACTGATGCTGATCGCACCTGAGATGATCTCTTCCATCATCGGTCTGATTCTGGGCCTGGGTGTGTTGATGCTCGACACCATCGCAAGCAAGAAGAACGGCGCAAAGGCAGCGTAAACTCTTTCCAAAGCTCTCCAATTTTATTCATACCCGATCACCTTCTTCAGGCGAAGCCCCTGCTTCCGGTATCCCCGGAGGCGGGGGCTTTCTTTTGCCCTGAAATTCGGCAGAACGGTAAGCAAGGGTCAGCAGCATCCTCCCCCGCAGCCCTTGTCGAAAGCCCCTGCTTCGAGCTTTTTGCGCACCTCATGGAGGGAGGCACACTCGCAGGTGTAGAGGCGGCGCATCTCGTCTGTGGCGGGCGAGAGGTCGGGTACCATCACAGTGACGAAGCCCCCGGCTGCGCCGGCCCGGACGCCGTTGTAGCTGTCCTCCAGCACCAGTGTCTCGGCGGGGGCAGTGCCCAGTTTTTCTGCGGCCAGAAGGAAGATGTCCGGCGCAGGTTTCGAGCGGGTCAGGTGTTCGCCGGAGATGACGGCCTTGAAGTAATGGCCCAGCTGCCAGTGGTCCAGATGGCCCTCGATGATGGTCATGGGGCTGGAAGAGGCCACTGCCATCGGGATGTGGTGGGCGTCCAGCCACGCCAGAAGCTCGTCGAGGCCCGCCATCTTGGGCACGGGCTTGGTGAAAGCCTCGTAAGCCAGCCGGTACAGCTCTTCCACGATGCCCGCAGCGGGGCAGCCGTCGCCGTAGAAGCGGCGGAGCACATCGCAGGTGCCGGATCTTGTCGTGCCCCGGGAGGCCTGCGAGAGGCCCTCCTTATAAGAAAGGCCGAACTTTGCCAGCGCCGGTGCCCAGCAGGTATCCCAGATGCGCTCGGTGTCGAACATCAGCCCGTCCATGTCAAAAATAACGCCCTGTATCATAAAATAAGCTCCTCTCGGCAGAAAATCGTTCGTATTGGTCCTATTGTATCATGCTTTTCCGCTTTTGCACACCGCCAAGGTCATAATTTGCGACAACTTACCCGTCCCAAAGATGAAACATTTTTCGGTTGCTTGCAAATCCGGTCGGCGGCATTATAATAGAAAACAACATTCGGCAATTTTGGCGCGAGGCGTGCAGCCTGCGCGGCGCTGTGTGAGATCAGAAAAGAGGGAAATTTATCATGTTGGACATCAAGATCACTCGTACTACCTGCCCGAAGGAAAAGCCGCAGGACGAGTCGAAGCTGGGCTTTGGCAAGAAGTTTACGGACCATATGTTCGTTATGGACTACACCGAGGGTGAGGGCTGGCACGATGCACGCATCGTCCCCTACGCGCCCTTCCAGCTGGATCCCGCCACCGTGGTGTTCCACTACGCACAGGAGATCTTCGAGGGCATGAAGGCTTACCGCACGGCGGATGACACCATCCAGCTGTTCCGCCCCGAATGCAACGCAAAGCGTATGCAGGACTCCGCCGACCGTCTGTGCATCCCTAAGATCCCCGTGGAGGACTACATTCAGGCCGTCGAGGCTCTGGTGGATGTGGACCGCGACTGGGTGCCCCACTCGGATGGCGCTTCCCTGTACATCCGCCCCTTCATTTTCGCAAACGATGTGGGTCTGGGCGTCCACGCCTCCAAGCACTACATCTTCTGCATCATCTGCGCTCCGTCGGGTGCTTACTATGCCGAGGGCATCAACCCCGTCCGCATCTACGTCGAGGACGAGTACATCCGTGCCGCTCCCGGCCTGACCGGCTTCACCAAGTGCGGCGGCAACTACGCTGCTTCCATCAAGGCCGGTGAGCTGGCCGAGGAGCAGGGCTATGCACAGGTGCTGTGGCTGGACGGCGTCGAGAAGAAGTACGTCGAGGAAGTCGGCAGCATGAACATCATGTTCAAGATTGACGGCAAGGTCTACACCGCCGCCACTGTGGGCACCGTCCTGCCCGGCGTCACCCGCCGCAGCTGCATCGAGCTGCTGAAGGACTGGGGCTATGAGGTCATCGAGGGCAAGCTGGCCATCGCCGACATCATGCAGGCTGCCCGCGACGGCAAGCTGGAAGAGGTCTTCGGCACCGGCACTGCTGCGGTCGTCTCCCCCGTCAAGGAGCTGGTCTGGAAGGGTGAGTACGCCTACATCGGCGACGGCAAGATCGGTGCAGTCACCCAGAAGCTCTACGACACCATGACTGGTATGCAGTGGGGCAAGATCCCCGATACCAAGGGCTGGATCGTCCCTGTGGAGAAGAAGTACTAAGCCTCTAGGGCTTTCATACGCCGCCCGGCTCCGCGCCCGGCGGCGTTTTCTGTATCCGGTGTGGATTGCAATTCTCCTCTGCGGGTGATACACTTAAAGCACACCTAAAACGAGAGGGAATGAGAAGATGATAAAGAAGTGGAGCATCCGCTACCCCGCTGTGGGGGGCGAAGAAGAACGCCGGGCCTATGTCTACCTGCCCACCATGTACGACGCCGACCCCGGGCGGCGGTATCCGGTATTGTATATGTTCGACGGGCAGAACGTATTTTTTGACGAGGACGCCACCTACGGCAAGAGCTGGGGCGTGGCCGATTATCTGGACTACACCGACACGCCCCTCATCGTGGCGGCGGTGGAGTGCAACGCAGGCGCGAACAACGAGCGTCTGGTGGAGTATTCGCCCTACCGCTTCGACGACGAGCAGTACGGCCACTTTGACGGCAAGGGCAAGGACACCCTGAACTGGTTCGTCCACGAGTTCAAGCCCTTCATCGATGCCAATTACCGCACCCAGCCCGACCGGGCACACACCTTCATCGGCGGCAGCTCCATGGGCGGACTCATGAGCCTGTATGCCCTTTTGCAGTACAGCGATGTGTTCGGCAGGGCAGCGGCTCTCTCGCCCTCGCTGTGGGTGGCCCCGGAGGCCCTGACGGCGCTGGTGGGCCGCTGCAAGCTGGCCCCGGGCACGGTGCTTTACATGGATTACGGCTCCAAGGAGATGGGAAACCACGACGGGATGCGGAAGGGCTTCGGCGAGATGTGCAGCAGAATCTTTGCCCGCGGCATCAACCTGACGGCCCGCGTCGTGCCCGGCGGAAACCACAGCGAGGCCAGCTGGGAAAAGCAGCTGCCCTTCGTGTTCCACACTCTGATGTACGAGCTGGAATAGAGCAGTTTGCGTTTTTAATGCACAAGCAACATCCGCAAACTGCATATCGCAAATATGCTATTTTGATAGGCGCTATTTTTGAAGATTGCGATAAAAAAGAGGAGGAAAGCATATGGAGATGCAGTATTTCAAGGAATACAGCCCGGCGCTGGGCCGGGAGATGGAGTGCAAGGTCTACGGACACGGGGGTCGGCCCATGCTGTACATCCCCTGTCAGGATGGCCGCTTCTTCGATTTCGAGGACTTCCACATGGCGGATACCCTCGCGCCGTGGATCGAGTCGGGTCAGATCATGGTCCTGTCCATCGACACGCTGGACAAGGAGACATGGTCGGACACCAACGGCGACCCCTACTGGCGCATCCGCCGGTATGAGCAGTGGCTGCGCTACATCGTGGATGAGGCAGTGCCCAAGCTGCGTTATCTGTCCAAGGAGCGCAACGGCTGGGACGACCTGCCCGGCGTCATCGCCTTCGGCTGCAGCCTTGGCGCGACCCACGCGGTCAACCTCTATCTCCGCCGCCCCGACGTCTTCTGCGGCTGTCTGGCCCTCAGCGGCATCTACACCGCCCACTACGGCTTCGGCGATTACACGGACGAGCTGGTCTATATGAACTCTCCTGTGGACTATATGCGCAACTTCCCGGAGGATCATCCCTATATGCAGCTGTATCGCAGCCAGAAGGCCATCATCTGCTGCGGTCAGGGCGCATGGGAGCAGCCCGACACCACATGGATGCTCAAGCGCATCTTCGAGGCAAAGAACATCCCCGTCTGGGTGGACCTGTGGGGCCACGACGTCAAGCACGACTGGGATTGGTGGTATAAGCAGGTGGTTTATTATATGCCGTATATTCTGGGGTGATGGCCCTCTCAGGCGCTGGCGCGCCAGCTCTCCCAGAGGGAGAGCCATTGGCAAGCCGGGCAACGAGGAGCTGGACGCTGGAAGCATAATATGGCATGAAAGAGTGGGCCTTGCTTACGGGGGCAGGCGCATCTGCACAATGCGCTTTTGTCTGGCGGTTGTTGCCCGTGACAGCAGGGCACTGCCGTTTCTGAAAGAAAAGGCGTTTCTCATTCTGGACGAGCCTTACCGGCACGCCAGTGGCTCCCCCTTTGGGGGAGCTGTCACCGAAGGTGACTGAGAGGGCTATAGAGGACGAAAAGGAAAGAAGAATCGAAAATGCAGAATTTTATTTTTATCTCCCCCAATTTCCCGACGAACTACTGGCAGTTCTGCCGGGAGCTGAAGAACGACGGCATGAATGTGCTGGGCATCGGCGACCAGCCCTACGATGAGCTGAAGCCGGAGTTGAAGGACAGCCTGAACGAATACTACAAGGTCGGCAGTCTCGAGAACTACGATGAGGTCTATCGCGCGGTGGCGTTCTTCGCCTTCAAGTATGGCCGCATCGACTGGCTGGAGTCCAACAATGAGTACTGGCTGGAGCGGGACGCTGCCCTGCGCACCGACTTCCACATCACCTCCGGTTTCCAGACCGAGGATATGCCCCGCATCAAGTACAAGAGCAAGATGAAGGAGTATTACAAGAAAGCCGGCATCGCCGTCGCCCGCTACCACATGGTGGACGACTTCGACGGCTGCAAAGCCTTCATCAAGCAGGTGGGCTATCCGGTCGTGGTCAAGCCCGACAACGGCGTGGGCGCTTCCGATACCCACAAGCTGGCCAGCGACGAGGAGCTGAAGGCGTTCCTTGACCAAAAGGCCGCAAACCACCCGGACGTCTCCTACATCATGGAGGAGTTCGTCCACGCCGAGGTCAACAGCTACGACGCCATCATCGACGCTTCCGGAAACCCCATCTTTGAGGCCGGCAATGTCAGCCCTGTGTCCATCATGGACATCGTGAACAACGACGACAACTCCATCTACTACATCATCAAGGATCTGCCCGAGGACACCCGCGCCGCAGGCCGTGCGGCCGTCAAGAGCTTCGGCGTCAAGAGCCGCTTTGTCCACTTTGAGTTCTTCCGCATGACCGAGGATCAGACCAGCATGGGCAAAAAGGGCCAGATCGTGGCACTGGAAGTCAACATGCGCCCCTGCGGCGGCTTCACCCCCGACATGATCAACTTTGCCCGCTCCACCAACGTCTATAAGATCTGGGCCGACATGATCGCCTTCGGCGGCACCGATATGCCGGTGGGCGAGCACTACTACTGCCCCTTTGCAGGCCGCCGCGACGGCAAGAACTTCGTGTACAGCCACGAGCAGATCATGCAGAAGTACCAGAAGAACATGAAGATGGTGGACCGCATCCCCGACGCCCTCTCCGGCGCCATGGGCAACCAGATGTACGTTGCCACCTTCTCCACCCGGGAGGAGATGGAGCAGTTCTACGCCGATGTGCTGGCCGTCACGGACGGCGATGCCGCTGCCGCACAGGCGGAGCTTTCGCAGGTGCTGGCGCTGGGTGAGCCGACCACCAAAGCCATGACCCCGAAGCCGGATCTCAGCCCGGCGGTCAAGCCCACCACGGCAGTCACCAAGACCCCCACCCGCGCTGTCACCAAGACCAGCCGCAGAAGCCGGAAGTGATCGCTCCACAAAAACTTTACAAACCGCAGCCGCAGAGAGAAAGAAACGCCTCTGCGGCTGTTTTTTGACATGGGGGCGAATGTGATGATTGACAGGGCCTCGTGAAAAGTTGTAAGATAATCAGAGTGCAAGAAAAGAAAGATCTCGCAGAATGAGCTGAAAGACAGGAGAATTTTGATATGAAGCTGTATAAGAAGATCGCCTCCCTGCTGGCGGTGGCCGCGCTGGCTGCCGTGCTGATGCCGGTGTGCATGGCTGCTCCCGGTGACTCCATCGAGACCCGCCTGAACAATGCGTTCGCCCTGCGTGCCAGCACAGAGTTTTACGAGGAGGTCGTCACCACCTCCCCGGACGGCACCACCCAGGCCATGACCGCCGCCCGCAGCAACGGCAATGCCTACATCAAGATGGACATGGGCGAGGCAGGCCAACTGGTCTACATCCTGAAGGATGGTCAGGGCTATCTGGTGGATGCCGCCTCCAAGCTGGCTGTCAAGGGCGAGGTGCCCACCGTGACCGGGAGTGAAGAGGTTGCCTCCGGCGAGGGCGAGGCGCAGGGCATCCCCTGCACGGAGACGACGATGAACGTGAACGGTCAGGACTGCGAGGCCCTCTCCTATACCGTCACCGGGGACGACGGCCAGACGTCCACTGTCTCCTACTGCCTCGTCGGCGATGACCTCAAGTATGTGGTCACGGACGCTGCCGATGGACGCACTATCGTGGAGTACCGCGTCACCTCCACCAGCGTGGACCAGAACCTCTTCAACATCCCTGCGGACTATCAGATCATGACGCAGGAGGAGCTGGCCGCACAGATGGGCCAGTAAGGGCGTTTCAGATGCGACATGGGAGCTGCTTCGGCAGCTCCTTTTTGTTGTCCGCTGCTCCGGAATGTGCTATACTGTGAGCAACAGAATGTATGAGAGGATGAGGAGAATCCCTATGAAAATTCCCGCAAACGGCTTTACCCACGCAGGCAAATTCCACGCGGACGATGTGTTCGCCACGGCCCTGCTTCAGATACTCCGCCCGGACATCCGGATCACCCGCGGCTTTGTCGTGCCGGACGATTTCGACGGCATCGTGTACGACATCGGCTTCGGGATGTTCGACCACCATCAGGAACCCCGGGAGACCCGCGCCAACGGAACTCCCTACGCGGCCTTCGGCCTGCTGTGGCGGGTGCTCGGCCCCGGCCTCGTGGGCGAGCGTCAGGCCCGGCTCATTGATGAGAACTTCATCCAGCCCCTCGACCTGAACGACAACACCGGCGAGCAGAACAGCCTCTGTGACGCCATCGGCTTCTTCAACCCCGTCTGGGACTCCAAAGAGGATCAGGACGCCTGCTTCTTCAAGGCGGTGGCCGTGGCAAAGCAGATCCTCGAGAACCAGATCGAGAGTGCCAACGCCGTCAACCGCGCCGACGAGAAGGTCCAGCAGGCCTACAAAAACGCCCGCGACGGCATCGTGGTGCTGCCCTGCTATCTGCCGTGGAAGAACGGCCTGTACAAGACGGACGCCCTCTTCGTCGTCTATCCCAGCCAGCGGGGCGGCTGGAGCGCCCAGTGCGTCACCGACCACAAGACCAAAAAGCCCAAGCTCCCCTTCCCCCAGAGCTGGGCCGGCCAGCCGCAGGAGGTCATCGAGCAGAAGAGCGGCCTCGAGGGCATCAGCTTCTGCCACGCCAGCCGCTTCCTCATCACGGCCAAGGATAAGGAAACGGCGCTTGCTGCCTGCCGTCAGGTGCTGAAGAACAATGGCCGCCTCTGAGAAGCCGGTCTACGTCTATATGGTGCGCTGCGCGGGCGGACAGCTCTACACCGGCTGGACGAACGACCCATCCGCCCGCCTCAAGGCCCACCAGAGCGGCCGGGGCGCGAAGTACACCCGCGCCCACACGGCAGTGGGCTTTGCGTATCTGGAGGAGTGCACGGACAAGTCCGCCGCCCTCCGGCGGGAGATCGCCCTGAAAAAGCTGCCGAAGGCCCAGAAGGAGGCTCTCTGCGCCGGATGGACCGCTGCGAATATGCATTCAAATATGCATAAATATTGAATATATTTAACAAATAATGCATAAATATACAAAATAACAGAAAAGGACCGCCAAATCTGCACAAGGTTTGGCGGTTTTCTGCATTGACGGAAAAACCGCTTGGCGTATAATAAAAGCGTGCTCAGAAAGATAAGACGTCGAGCGACCCGGGAGGGATGCCCGGGCGGCAAACGAAAGTGTAAAAAAGTGTAACAAACAAAGGAGCGAATATCATGAAAAAGGAAGATATTAAGAAAGTCGTTCTGGCTTACTCTGGCGGTCTGGATACCTCCATCATCATTCCCTGGCTGAAGGAGAACTACAACAACTGCGAAGTCGTCGCCGTCTCCGGCGATGTCGGTCAGGGCACCGAGCTGGACGGTCTGGAGGAGAAGGCCAAGAAGACCGGCGCCTCCAAGCTGTACATCCTCGACCTGAAGAAGGACTTCGTCGAGAACTACATCTTCCCCACCCTGAAGTTCGGCGCAAAGTACGAGGATTACCTGCTGGGCACCAGCTTCGCACGTCCCTGCATCGCCAAGGCGCTGGCGGACATCGCCATCAAAGAGGGCGCAGACGCCATCTGCCACGGCTGCACCGGCAAGGGCAACGATCAGGTGCGTTTTGAGCTGACCCTGAAGGCCCTCTGCCCCGATATGGCCATCATCGCTCCTTGGCGTGAGTGGGACATCGAGAGCCGTGATGAGGAGATCGACTACGCCGAGGCTCACAACATCCCCCTGAAGATCAACCGTGAGACCAACTACTCCAAGGATAAGAACCTGTGGCACCTGAGCCACGAGGGCCTCGACCTGGAGAACCCCGCCAACGAGCCGCAGTACAACAAGCCCGGCTTCCTCGAGCTGGGCGTTTCCCCCGAGCAGGCACCCGACACCCCGACCTACATCACCCTCCACTTCGAGAAGGGCATCCCCACCGCCGTTGACGGCAAGGAGATGGGCGCAGTCGAGCTGGTCGAGTATCTGAATAAGGTGGGCGGCGAGAACGGCATCGGCCTGCTGGACATCGTCGAGAACCGTCTGGTGGGCATGAAGAGCCGCGGCGTCTATGAAACTCCCGGCGGCGCGATCCTGTATAAGGCCATCAATGTTCTGGAGACCATCACGCTGGACAAGGAGAGCGCACACTTCAAGGCTCAGCTGGCCCAGAAGTACGCCGACATCGTCTACAACGGCCAGTGGTTCACCCCGCTGCGTGAGGCGCTGGATGCCTTCGCCGACAGCCTCGAGAAGACCGTCACCGGCGATGTCAAGCTGAAGCTCTACAAGGGCAACATGATCAACGCCGGCGTCACCTCTCCGTACACCCTGTACGACGAGCAGACTGCTTCCTTCGGCGTGGATAAGGACTATGACCAGTCCGATGCTACCGGTTTCATCAACCTCTTCGGCCTGTCCATCAAGGAGCGCGCAAAGCTGTCCAAGAGCTGGCCTGAGATCAAGTAAGGAACTGCTTATCCTCCCCTTTGGCGTGTTTTTTTACACTTTCACGCTGAAGGTCCAATCACCGGCATATTGCTGGCGGCACCGCCGCGGGAGCTTTTCCCCTGCGGCGGCTTTGCCGTTTTTAAGGAACGACCTCTCCGACAGCGCTGACGCGCGTGCTTATCAAAGCACGAAGCGGATGCTGGGAGCCGCAACCCGGCCTTGTCGAGCGTGAGCGAGACTGAGAGGTTTATGAAAGGGACTTTAACAATGGCAGAACAACTTTGGAAGGGCCGTTTCTCCAAGGCGGTCGATTCCCGCGTCAACGACTTCAACTCTTCCATCCGCTTCGACCAGCGGATGATCGCGCAGGATATGCGGGGCAGCGGCGTCCACGCCGCCATGCTGGCCAAGCAGGGCATCATCTCGGAAAAAGACTGCGAGGACATCCTGAGCGGTCTGGCCTCCATCGCCGACGACCTGGCCTCCGGCGCCCTCACCATCGACCCCAACGCCGAGGACGTCCACACCTTTGTGGAGCAGACCCTGACCGCCCGCATCGGCGACGCAGGCAAGCGTCTCCACACCGGCCGCAGCCGGAACGATCAGGTGGCGCTGGACATCCGCCTGACCCTGCGGGACTACAGCCATACATTGCAGGCCTACATCGTCGAGCTGGTGAAGGTCATCTGCAAGAAGGCTGCCGAGAACACCAGCGCCGTCATGCCCGGCTACACCCACCTGCAGCGCGCCCAGCCCATCACCTTCGGCCACGCGCTGATGGCCTACGCATGGATGCTGCTGCGGGATCTGCAGCGCTTTGAGGACGCCACCGCCCGGATGGACGCCCAGTGCCCGCTGGGCAGCGGCGCTCTGGCAGGCACCACCTATCCGCTGGACCGCGCCTTTACCGCCGAGAAACTGGGCTTTGCAGCGCCCTGCCCCAACAGCCTCGACGGCGTATCCGACCGTGACTTCTGCATCGAGCTGGCCAGCGCCATCTCCCTGTGCATGATGCACCTGTCCCGTCTGAGCGAGGAGATCATCCTGTGGTGCAGCTGGGAGTTCAAATTTATCGAGCTGGACGACGCTTTTACCACTGGCTCGTCCATCATGCCCCAGAAGAAGAACCCCGACGTCACCGAGCTGATCCGCGGCAAGACCGGCCGGGTCTACGGCGACCTGAACACCCTTCTGGTCATGATGAAGGGCATCCCCCTCGCCTACAACAAGGATATGCAGGAGGACAAGGAGGCCATCTTTGACGCGGTGGATACGCTGGAGCTTTGCCTCAAGACCGTGACCCCGATGCTGGACACCATGAAGACCCTGCCCGCCAATATGCGCCGCGCCGCCGCCAAGGGCTTCATCAATGCCACCGACTGCGCCGACTATCTGACCAAGAAGGGGATGCCCTTCCGCGACGCTTACAAGCTCACCGGCTGCATGGTCTCCGACTGCATCCAGAAGGACAAGGTGCTGGAGGAGCTGAGCCTTGAGGAGTTCAAGGGCTACAGCGCTCTGTTCGAAAACGACGTCTACGACGCCATCGACCTCATCAAGTGCTGCGAGGGCCGCACCAGCTACGGCGGCCCCAGCGAGGCCAGCGTCAAAAAGCAGATCGAGCTGGCTTCGGCCCAGCTCGGCGCATGGGAGGCAGAAAACGCATGAGCGTGAAAGTCTTTATCGACGGTTCTTCGGGCACGACGGGCCTGCGCATCGCCGACCGTCTGGCCGCCCGGCCTGACATCGAGCTGCTGAGCATCTCGGCGGAGGGACGCAAGGATGTGAACGAACGGGCGAAGGTCATCAACTCCGCCGACCTCGCCTTCCTCTGCCTGCCGGATGCGGCATCCAAAGAGGTCATGCCGCTTCTCCGCCCCGACGTCAAGGTGCTGGACACCTCCACGGCCTTCCGCACCGATGCAGCGTGGGACTACGGCTTCCCGGAGCTGAAGGGCCAGAAGGAGAAGATCAGAAATTCCTGCCGCGTGGCGGTGCCCGGCTGCTATGCCAGCGGCTTTATCAGCATCGCGCGGCCTCTGGTGGAGCTGGGGCTGGCCCCGGCGGACTATCCCTTCAGCTGCACCGGCATCTCGGGCTACTCCGGCGGCGGCAAGAAGATGATCGCCGAGTACGAGAGTGCCGACCGTCCGGCCCACAGCAAGCTGGACGCGCCCAAAAGCTACGGCCTCGGCCTTGCCCACAAGCATCTGCCCGAGATGCAGAAGATCAGCGGCCTCGCCCACACCCCCGCCTTTGTGCCGGTGGTGTGCGACTACTACAGCGGGATGCAGGTGCTGGTGCCCCTCGACCTCCGGCTGGCTGGCACCAGCGCGGAGGCCGTGGCCGCAGGCATCGCGGAATATTATAAGGAGGGCGCGACCGTTTCCGTCCACGCCCTCAACGAAGCTCTGCCCGAGAATGGCCTGTACTCCAACGCCCTGTCCGGCAGCGACCGGATGGAACTGTACATGACCGTCAACGCAGCGGGCGACCAGATGATGCTGGTGTCCCTGTTCGACAATCTGGGCAAAGGCTCCTCCGGCGCAGCCATCCAGTGCATGAATCTGATGCTGGGGATGGACGAGACGGAGGGGCTGGAATAAAAAACGGGCTTGCCCTCTCCGTCACGGCTTTCGCCGTGCCACGCCCGGGTTGCGGCACCCAGCATTCGCTTCGTGCTTTGAAAAGCACTTGCGTCTTGCTGGCCGCGGTCCCAACAACGACTCCCTGTTTCCGCCACTGGCGGCGGTCGTCGTTGCTGCTCCTATCGAGGAGAGGCTTTGGAATTCCGGAAAGTTTCACCTCTTCGCCAGAGGCTCCCCTCGATAGGGGAGCTGTCGAGCGAAGCGAGACTGAGAGGTTTATAAAATTAGGGGGATCTTCAGATGCAGTATAAAAAAGTTGAGGGCGGCATCTGCGCGCCCAAGGGTTTTGCAGCGGCCGGTGTCCATTGCGGCATCCGGGCGAATCACAGTGAAAAATACGACTTGGCACTCATCAAGGCCGACGTCCGCTGCGCCGCAGCCGGTGTCTACACCACCAACAAGGTCTGCGGCGCGCCCATCAAGGTGGACCGCGCTCACCTGACCGACGGCTATGCACAGGCCATCGTGGTCAACAGCGGCAACGCCAACACCTGCGCCGCCAACGGCGTGGCACTGGCCGAGGAGTGCTGTGAGCTGGCGGGCAAGGCGCTGGGCATCGCCGCAGAGGATGTTCTGCCCTCCTCCACCGGCGTCATCGGCCAGCCCATGGTCATCGACCCCTTTGCCCGGGGCATCCCTGCCGCTGCGGCGAAGCTTGCAGCTGACGCACAGGGCAGCACCGACGCGGCAACAGCCATCATGACCACCGACACCCACAAGAAGGAGTATGCCATCCAGTTCGAGCTGGGCGGCAAGACCTGCACGGTGGGCGCGATCGGCAAGGGCAGCGGGATGATCGCCCCCAACATGGCGACCATGCTGGCCTTCTACACCACCGACGCCGCCGTCTGCCCCTCCCTTCTGGAGAAGGCCCTCAAGACGGTGGTGCCCGGCACTTACAATCAGATGAGCGTCGATCTGGACACCTCCACCAACGACACCCTCCTCATCATGGCCTCCGGCCTCGCGGGCAACCCGGAGATCACCGAAGAGAACGCCGATTACGATGCCTTTGTGGCGGCGCTGACCGCCATCGCCGAGCATATGTGCGCCGAGCACGCCGGGGACGGCGAGGGCGCGACCCATCTCATCACCTGCGAAGTGACCCACGCGCCCGACCTCAAAACGGCCCGCGCCGTCAGCCGCAGCGTGGTCTGCTCCAACCTCTTCAAGGCCGCAGTCTTTGGCCGCGACGCCAACTGGGGCCGCATCCTCTGCGCCATCGGCTACACGCCCGGCGACTTCTCCATCGACAGGGTCTGCGTCTGGCTGTCCAGCGCCGCCGGTGAGGTCTACGTCTGCGAGAACGCCGCCTACCACCCCTACAGCGAGGAGGAGGCCGCAAAGGTCCTGGCCGAGCACGACATCCTCGTGAAGGTGGATATGGGCACCGGCGACGCCTCGGCCAAGGCATGGGGCTGCGACCTGACCTACGACTACGTCAAGATCAACGGCGATTACCGCACCTGAGAAGGAGGACCGCGATGAAAAACGAAGAAATGGCCCTCCTTTTCTCGGAGGCGACCCCCTATATCCAGAAATACCACGGCAAGACCATGGTCATCAAATACGGCGGCAACGCCATGATCAACGAGACGCTGAAGAACGCCGTCATGAACGACCTCGTCACCCTCACCCTGCTGGGCGTCCGGGTGGTGCTGGTGCACGGCGGCGGCCCGGCCATCAACGAGATGCTCAAGAAGGTGGGCGTCGAGAGCCACTTTGCAGGCGGTCTGCGCGTCACCGACGACGCAACGATGGAGATCGTCCAGCAGGTGCTGGCCGGCAAGGTGAACAAGGACCTCGTGGCAAAGCTGCGGGGCCGCGGCGTGGGCCTCTGCGGCATGGACGGCCAGATGCTTCGCTGCACCGAGCTGGACCCCCAGCTGGGCCATGTGGGCGAGATCATCCATGTTGACCCCACCCTGATCTCCAGCCTGCTGGACAGCGGCTATATCCCCGTCATCGCAACGGTGGGCATGGACGACCTCGGGCAGGCCTACAACGTCAATGCCGACACGGCCGCTGCCCAGATCGCCATCGCCCTCAAGGCCGAGAAGCTCGTCTCCATGACCGACATCGCGGGCCTGCTGCGGGACAAGGAGGATGAGTCCACCCTCATCCCCGAGGTGGAAGTCTCCGAGATCGAGGGCTACAAGTCCGCCGGCATCATCGCGGGCGGCATGATCCCGAAGATCGGCGGCATGGCCGACGCCATCTATCAGGGCGTCCACGAGGCCGTCATCATTGATGGCCGTGTGCCCCACTCCATCCTGCTGGAGCTGTTCTCCGACCGCGGCTCCGGCACCCGCTTCTACCGCCGCAGCCATCACGAATAAGGGTTGCGTGATGCGCCGGAGTGCCCTATAATAATGGATAAGAACACTTTCCGATATGCCAAGGCCTCCCCTCGATAGGCAACGGCGACGACCGCCGCCAGCGGCGGAAACAGGGAGGAGCTGTTGGGGCCGCGGCCAGCAAGACGCAAGTGCTTTTTAAAGCACGAAGCGGATGCTGGGTGCCGCAACCCGGGAGTGGCATTGCGTAAGCAATGACGGAGAGGTTTAGCCCCGCTGCGGCTCACGGCTAGGCTCTCCTTCGTACAACCTCTCAGGCGCTTCGCGCCAGCTCCCCTTGTAGGGGAGCCTTTGGCAAAGAGGGAAAGTATGCGGCTCTACCGTCAGGAGGTAAAGAATATGGATTCCGAAAAAGTCATCAAGCGGGACGGCGAATACGTCCTGCACACCTACGGACGCAACCCCATCGTCCTCGAGAAGGGCCACGGCCTCTACGCCGAAGGCCCTGAGGGACAGAAGTATCTCGACTTCACCAGCGGCATCGGCGTCAACAGTCTGGGCTACTGCGACATGACGTGGGCTGAGGCCGTCTCCGAGCAGGCCCATAAGCTGCAGCACGCCTCCAACCTCTACTATACCGCCCCCTGCGGCAAGCTGGCCAAAAAGCTCTGCAAGCGCACCGGGATGAGCAAGGTGTTCTTCGGCAATTCGGGCGCAGAGGCCAACGAGGGTGCCATCAAGGCCGCCCGCAAGTACAGCTTCGACAAGTACGGTGCCGACCGCTACAATGTCATCACGCTGGTCAACAGCTTCCACGGCCGCACCATCGCCACCCTGACCGCCACCGGACAGGGCGTGTTCCACAACTACTTCGGCCCCTTTAACGAGGGTTTCCAGTATGTCAAGGCGGGCGACATCAGCGCCCTGACCGATATGGTGGACCGTCATACCTGCGCCGTCATGCTGGAGCTGGTGCAGGGCGAGGGCGGCGTCGTGGCCCTCGACCCGGAATATGTGCAGGCCGTCCGCGCCCTCTGCGACGAAAAGGACCTCGTCCTCATCGTGGACGAGGTGCAGACCGGCGTGGGCCGTACCGGCACCTTCCTGTGCTGTGAGCACTACGGCCTCAAGCCCGACATCGTTACGCTGGCCAAGGGTCTGGGCGGCGGTCTGCCCATCGGCGCGGTGCTGATGGATGAGAAGGTCGCTGCCGGGATGGGGCCGGGAACCCACGGCTCCACCTTCGGCGGAAACCCGGTGGTCTGTGCCGGTGCCAATGTGGTCGTGGACCGGATGGACGCCAGCTTCCTTGCCAACGTCAACGAGCGGGCCGTCCAGCTGCGCACCGGGCTGGAAAAGCTGCCCCGGGTCAAGAGCCTGTCGGGCATCGGCCTGATGGTCGGCATCGAGTTCCTCGAGGGCATCAAGGCCGCTGACGTGCTGGCTGCCTGCCGCGAGAAGGGTCTGCTGGTGCTGACGGCCAAGACCCGTCTCCGCCTGCTGCCGCCCCTGAGCCTCACCGCCCACGATGTGGAGATGGCGCTGGACATTCTGGGCAGCGTGTTGGCTGGGATGGACCCCAGCAAAACGGAGGAGCAGGCATGAAGCATCTGCTGAAAATGAGCGACCTGACCCCTGCCGAGGTGGCCCATATCCTCGATGTGGCCGACGAGCTGAAGGCCCGGCAGAAGGCCGGAGGCACGGAGCCTCTGCTGAAGGGCAAGAGCGTCGCGCTGATGTTTTCGAAAAACTCCACCCGCACCCGCACCAGCTTTGAGGTGGGCGTTTACCAGCTGGGAGGCCTCGGCAACTACATGAACGCCGCCACCGAGCTGCAGTCCGGCCGGGGCGAGCCGCTGAAGGACACCGCCCGGGTGCTGGGCCGGTATTACGACTGCGTGGTCTGGCGCACCTACCGCCAGAGCGACCTTGAGGAGTTCGCAGAGTACGCGGGCGTGCCGGTCATCAACGGCCTCACCGACTATGCCCACCCCTGTCAGGTGCTGGCCGACCTTATGACCATCCGGGAGAGCCGCGGCCCGCTGGAAGGCCAGAAGCTCTGCTTCGTCGGCGACGGCAGCAATATGGCCAACAGCCTCATCGTGGGTGGTCTGCTGGCCGGTATGAAGGTGGACTGCGTCTGCCCCCAGGGTTACCGCCCGGCGGCGGATGTGCTGATGTTCGCCCACAGGTACGGCAGTGCCTTCCGTCTGCTGGAAGACCCCGCCGAGGGCGTCCGGGATGCCGACGCGGTAGTGACGGCCATCTGGAACACCGCCGCCCCCGGGACTACCGAGAGCGAGAGCCGCCTGCGGGATTTCGCGGGCTTCCAGCTCACCAGCACCCTTCTGAAGGCGGCAAAGCCGGACTGCATGGTGCTTCACGGTCTGCCCGCCCACCGCGGCGAGGAGATCTCCACCGCCGTCTTTGAGGCCCACGCGGACGAGATCTTTACCGAGGCGGAAAATCGGCTGCACGTCCAGAAGGCCGTGCTGGCCGTGCTGCTGGCAGGGAAATAAAAAACACAAGAAGGGGCTGCTGCAGCAGCCCCTTCTTGTTCTTACGATTCAGGCGGTTCAGGCCGGGGTCCGGGTGCGGACGGCACGGCTCTGGCGGTACTCGCGGGGGCTTTGGCCGTAGCGCTCATGGAACAGGCGGTAGAAGTAGCTGGTGTTTTCGTAGCCGACGTAGGTGATGATCTGCTGGATGTTCCAGTCGCTGCGGCGCAGCAGACGGGCGGCCGTCTCCATCCGATGCTTCTGGAGCAGCTCCTTGTAGGTGCGGCCGGTCTGCGCCCGGACGCACTCGCTGACATAGGCCAGCGAGACGCCGTAGCTGCGGGCCACATTGGAAAGGCTGGCCTCGCGGTAATTCTGGGTGATCTCATCCAAAGCCGCCTGCACCAGCTCGGTGCGGCTGACGGCCGCGCCGTGGGCTTCCAGCGGGAATTTCTTGGTATCCATAGGTATCCTCCGTTGCGGCGCGGCCCGCCGGGAGACAAGGGGATGTCGGAGCCGGGCCGCGCTCAGATCTCACAAGCGCCCCCTTTGGGAGGCTTCTGCTTATAATACGACACAGCGCGGCCGGAAATTGCACCAGAGGGGAAAAATCTCCAAAATTTTTCAGACGGGGTTTCGACGCATAAACAAAAGCTGCCGCCCACCCGGGCAGCAGCTTTTCAGGAAAAGAAAAAGAGGAAAACAGAAATCAGAACATATTCTCGTGATGATACCGGCCCGTGCGCAGGAACTCCACCCACTCGGCGATGTTCACGGCGTGGTCGCCGATGCGCTCAAGGTACTTGATGACCATCAGCACATCGAGGGCAGCGTCGATCTTTCCGGGGTCGGCAGCGATCTCCGCTGCCAGCATCCGCTTGATGCTGTTGAAGTCGTAGTCCACGGCATCGTCGGCCTCGATGACGGCCTTTGCCGCCGCCTCGTCCTCTGCCGCAAAGGCGGCCATGGCGTCGTTCAGCATCTTGTGGGCTTTCCGGCCCATCTCGATGCTCCTGCTCACGGCGGGGTCGCCCGCCTTGCGGACACCGGCCAGATGGGGCACGATCTCCGCGATGTCGGCGGCGTGGTCGCCGATGCGCTCCACGTCCGTCACTACTTTCATGGCTGCGGAGATAAAGCGCAGATCGCTGGCCACCGGCTGCTGGCGGAGCAGCAGGGTCATGCAGCGATGCTCGATGCCCCGCTCCATCCGGTTGACCTCAGAGTCGCCCTTGATGATTTCCTTTGCCCCCTCGGCGTCAGCCGTGCAGAGGGACTCCAGCGCGTCCTCCACCGCATCGGCGGACAGCTGGCCCATCTTGGCCAGCGAAGCCTTCAGGGCCGCGAGGTCGGCGTCGTACTGTGTGCGTGTGCTCATATCGCAAACCCTCCTTTTTAACCGAAGCGGCCCGAGATGTAGTCCTCGGTGCGCTTGTCCTTCGGGGTGCTGAAGATCTCACTCGTGGGGCCGCACTCCACCAGCTCGCCCAGCAGGAAGAAGGCCGTGCGGTCGCTGATACGGGCTGCCTGCTGCATATTGTGGGTGACGATGACCACGGTGTGGTTCTTCTTCAGCTCGCTCATCAGCTCTTCGACCTTCATGGTGGAGCCGGGGTCGAGGGCGCTGGTCGGCTCGTCCATCAGCAGCACTTCCGGCTTGACCGCCAGTGCCCGGGCGATGCACAGGCGCTGCTGCTGGCCACCAGAGAGGCCCAGTGCGCTCTTCTTGAGGCGGTCTTTCACCTCGTCCCAGAGGGCAGCGCCCCGCAGGGAGCTTTCCACCAGCTCGTCCAGCTCCGCCTTATTGTGGACGCCGTGGAGCTTGGGGCCATAGGTGATGTTGTCGTAGATGCTCATGGGGAAGGGGTTTGCCTTCTGGAAGACCATGCCCACGCGGCGGCGCAGGTCGGTCAGCTGCATCTCCTTCGAGAAAATATCCTCGCCCCGCAGCCGGACATCGCCCTCGATCCGGACATTCGGCACAAGGTCGTTCATCCGGTTCAGGGTCTTCAGAAATGTGGATTTGCCGCAGCCCGAGGGGCCGATGAGGGCCGTGATCTCTTTTTCGCCCACATCCAGCGAGATGCCCTTGAGGGCCTTGAAGTCGCCGTACCAGAGGTTCAGGTTCTTGGCCGAGATGACCGGCGTATTGTTATCCATAAAATATGACCTCTTACTGTTTCTGTTTCAGCTTTGTTTTTGCCAGACGGGCTGCAAGGTCGATGAGGAGCACCAACACCAGCAGCACCGCACCGATGCCCCACGCGGAGGCAAAGTCGCCATCCTCGAAGGCCCGCAGATAGAGCAGGACCGAGAGGGTCGCGCCGTTGGAGGTGTACGCCTTGGCAACGCTGCCCGCGATGACCTCCGCCGCACCTGCGGTGAAGAGGAGGGCGGCGCTTTCGCCCACGATGCGGCCCACAGCAAGGATGCAGCCGGTGACGATGCCGTCGATGCTGCACGGGAGCACGATGGTGCGGATGATGTGCCACTTGCCTGCGCCGAGGCCCATTGCACCCTCACGGTAGCCCTGCGGCACCGTCTTCAGCGACTCCTGCGTCGTGCGGATGATGGTGGGCAGGTTCATGACCACCAGCGTCAGGCTGCCGGAGAGCAGGCAGGTCTTGAAGCCCATGGTCTGGGCGAAGACCAGCATACCCACAAGGCCGTAGATGATGCTGGGGATGCCCGCCAGCGTCTCATTGGTGAACTCGATGACCTTGATGAGCTTCCGGTTGGAGGCGTACTCGGTCAGGTAGACCGCCGCGCCCACGCCCAGCGGAAGCACGATGAGCAGGGTCAGCAGGATGACATACAGGGTGTTGAGGATGGCGGGCAGGATGCCGTCGGTGCCCTTGAGGACGCTGGCGGTGGTGGAAAGGAAATTCCAGCTGATGTGGGGGATGCCCCGGATGAGCACCAGCCCGATGACGCCCGCCGTCAGGGCGATGACCAGCACCGCCGCAGCCCAGACCGCCGCCGTCAGCGCGATGTTCCACGCACGGCGGGAGGGGGAAGGATCACGTTTCATCCTTGTTTCCTCCCTTCAGCACAGCGTTGAGCAGCACATTGATGGCCATGATGAAGACGAACAGCACCAGCGCGATGCTGAACAGCGCCTGTTTCTGCAGGCCGCTGGCGTAGCTCATCTCCTTCGCAATGGCCGTAGTCAGGAAGGTGACGCTGCGGAAGAGGCTGTCCGGCATATTCGGGCTGTTGCCGGCCACCATCATGACGGCCATGGCCTCGCCGATGGCGCGGCCGATGCCCAGCACGATGCCCGCTGCGATGCCGCTCTTTGCCGCAGGGAGGCTGATCTTGAACCATGTTTCGGTGTCCGTAGCGCCCAGCGCAAGGCTGCCCTGCTCATACTCCGGAGGGACGGCGTTGAGGGCCGTCACCGACACCGAGACGATGCTGGGCAGGATCATGATGGACAGCACCACGATGGCCGACAGCAGGCAGGCACCCGAGGCCTTGCCGAAGGCTTCTGCCACCGCAGGCACCAGCACCTGCATCCCCAGCAGACCGAACACCACGCTGGGGATGCCGCTCAGCAGCTCCACCGCCGTGACCACGACGTTCCGCATGCCGGGCGCAGCGGCCTTCGAGAGGAACACCGCCGTCAGCAGGCCCACCGGCACGCCGATGAGGGACGCACCCAGCGTGCCGTAGATGCTGGAGAGCACAAAGGGCAGGATGCCGTACTTTGGTTCGGCGGCCGTGGAGGCCCACTCGGTGCCGAAGAGGAACTTCAGCGGGCCGATCTTCCCGATGGCGGGCAGGCCCGACAGGAACATATAAACCGTGATGACAGCCACACAGCCCACCGCGAGGATGCCGCAGAGAAAGAAGATGGCATTCATGAGGGCCTCCAGCCACTGGGCCGGAGTGCGGGGCAGCTCAAACTTTTTCATAAAAACACCTGAGCGTTCGCGCTCAAAATCACTCGTTCACCGGGACAGCGCCAGCAGTGCGGATGAGGTCGGCTGCATCAGCGCTGGCAGCAAAGTCGAAGAAGGCCTGAGCCTGAGCGGAAAGGGTGACAGAGTCGTTGGTGACGAAGACAAAGGGACGCTGCACCTCGTAGCTGCCGTCCTTGACGGTCTCCTCGCTGCACTCCACGCCGCCGACGGTCACAGCCTTGACGGTGTCACCGACAGCAGACAGGGAAGCGTAGCCGATGGCCAGAGGATTGGCCTCCACAGCGCTGATGACAGCGCCGGTAGCGGTCAGCTCCTGTGCATACTTGCAGGAGTCCTTGACGTCCACGATGCTCTCGAAGCCGTCGCGGGTGCCGGAGCCAGCCTCACGGCCCACCAGAACGATCTCGCCGTCGTCGCCGCCGACCTCAGACCAGTTGGTGATCTCGCCGGTGAACATCTGCTTGAGCTGATCGACGGTCAGATCCTCGACCTTGCTGCTCTTGTTGACGATGATGGCGATGCCGTCCAGAGCCACGGTAGTGCCGGTGACGCCGGTCTCCTCTGCCTTCAGGGCGCGGGAGGACAAGCCGATGTCCAGCGTCTTATCGGTCGCGCCGGTGATGCCTGCGCCGGAGCCGGTGGGGTCATAGCTGACGGTGACGTCCGGCTCGATCGCGGCGAAGCCCTCGGTCAGAGCAGCGATGACGTTCTTCATGGAGGTAGAACCGCCGGTGGCGACATTGCCGGACAGGGCAGCGCCGGAAGCAGCAGACTCCGCAGTGCTGGAAACGGCTGCGGAAGAAGCAGTGGCAGAAGAAGCTGCACCGCCGCAGGCGGTCAGGGCAGCAGCAGCGGCAGCAGCGCCGCAGATGGACAGGAACGAACGACGAGTGATCTTTTTCATAATAAATATCTCCTTCGGATGGGTCGGCCCTTCGCTCTGGCCGGGATGTGTTTTCCTTTTTCTTGTTCCCTGTTGTCTCTCTCGGAACGTCTTTATTGTAGCGCGCCGCCCATCCGGCTGCGACCATGCCGGCGCAAAATGCAGGTAAAGCTTTGCGCTGTTGTTTTGCCCCACTGTCATCCTCTGGTAAAGTCTGCGTGGAAAACATAGCAGTTGATTTTACATTTCCGGTCAAACTGTCAAAAATAACCGCTGACCTTTGTGCATCCCGCCCAGCGGAGGGTGCAAAAAAGGCTGCTCCACCCTCTGTGAAGCAGCCTTTTGCTCTCTCTTTCCTTAAAAAAACTTTTCTTCTGCGCCGTCCGGGCGGTAGAGCCGGACGTATTTCCGCCACTTGTCCTCACCCATGACCCGGCTGTAGCAGTCGGCCAGCGCCTTGTTGGCCTCCCCGGCCTCCATCGCGCCGCCCTCGGCGGGCAGCACCAGCACCCGGAACCATGCATCGAAGAGATGCTCGGTCCAGCCGGTGTCAACGGCCCCGCAGCGGGCGTAGAAGCCCAGACGGCGGACGGCCATCGCCCCGTCGTCCGCCTTTTCAGGGCACTCGGCCTCGATGAGGATGGCCTTTGCGCCCTCCTCGTGGGCGGGCAGAGCGGCCAGCAGCTTTGCGCCAATGCCGGTGCTGCGGTAGGCGGGCAGGACGGAGAAATAGTCCAGCTGGCTCACCTCGCAGCCCGCGGGCCGCACCATCAGCAGGTAGGACACCAGCGTGTCCTCCGCGAACACGCCCCATGTGTGGGCCATGCCGGCAGCCTCGCTGTTCAATATCATGCTCAGAGGCTTCAGTTCGCTGGGCGGGAAATCGCGGCGCATCTCGTCCAGATACACCCGCGTCAGCTCGTCGGCGGTGAGTTTTTTCCAAGTGAGGTTCTGGGGCTTCATATCGAGTTTCCTTTCCTGTTAAGATAAAAAATACCGCCGTGCCGGGCACTGAGGCCCGATCCCGGCGGCGCTGCATCTGATGTTTTACAGCTGCTTGCGCAGGGCGTCGTACACGGCCTGCACATCGCCCTTGATGACCACCTGACAGGCGTTCTTGGACGGGCGGATCACGCCCTCTGCACCTGCGGCCTTGGCTGCGGCCTCATCCACGGAGGCATAGCTGTGCACCTCGAAGCGGAGGCGGGTGGCGCAGTAGTCCACTTTGATGATATTCTCCCTGCCGCCGAGGGCTTTCAGGATGCCGGAGGCCATCGTCTCGCTCTCGGCCGAGGTCATGCTGGGCGTCTCCGCCCCGCCGTTCTTATGGGCGTGGTAGTACTTGCGGCCAAAGTAAAAGCAGGCCATCGCCACCATCGCCAGAACGATCTTCACCGGCAGAGAGACCGGCAGGAAGGTGACGATGAGCGCAATGACGATGGCAGCGATCCAGCTATAAATATCCATTCCCAAAAACATACGATAATTCCTCCTTTGGGGAACACAGCGGCGGGCACTTCCGGCAGGAAGCGCCCGGGTCTGATCCGGGTACGACTCCATATTAACATACCGCCGGAAAAAAAGAAAGCCTTTTCGCACATCTTTCGCTCCGGGAGCTTGCATCCCGGGCCGGAATCGGGTACTATAAAGGCAGTATATCCCGAATACACGGAAGGAGCATCCTTATGGAATGGACTGATATTCGCCTGACCGTATCCAAAGCCGACGCCGAGGCCGCCGAGGCCGTGGCCACCATGATCGCGGAGGGCGGCATCTATATCGAAGACTACAGCGACATCGAAGAGCAGGTGGAGCAGATCGCCCACGTAGACCTCATCGAGCAGGAGCTGCTGGACAAGCCCCGGGACACCGTCATCATCCATATGTATCTCGAGCCGGGGGACTCCCCGGTGGAGACGCTGGCCCTCATTGCGGCCCGGATGGAGGCCGCAGGCATCCCCTACACCTCCGAGACCGAGGGCGTGGAGCAGGAGGACTGGCAGAACGGCTGGCGCAAGTACTACCACCCGATGGACGTGGGCCGGCGCCTCGCCGTCGTGCCCTCGTGGCAGGACTACGAGACGAGCCGCGTCAAGCTCATCCTCGACCCGGGCCTCGCCTTCGGCACCGGCGGCCACGAGACGACCAACCTCTGCCTTGAGGTGCTGGACGAGCGGGTCAGGGGCGGCGAGCGGGTGCTGGACATCGGCACCGGCAGCGGCATCCTCGCCATCGCAGCTCTTAAACTGGGGGCAGCCGCGGCCGAGGGCGTGGACATCGACCCTGTGGCCGTCCGCACGGCCGGAGAGAACGCCGCCCTCAACGGCGTGGCCGACAAGCTGACCGTTCTCGTGGGCGACCTGTCCGACAAGGCCAGCGGCAAGTACGACATCATCACCGCCAACATCGTGGCCAACGCCATCATGGCGCTGGCCCCCGCCGTCCCCGGCCTGATGGCCGACGATGCCGTCTTTATCGCCAGCGGCATCATCGACAGTCGGAAGGATGAGGTCATCGCCGCGCTGGAAGCTGCCGGCCTCGCTGTGCTGGAAGTGAAGGAGAAGCGCGGCTGGGAGTGCATCGTCTGCAAGAAGGCGTAAATTTTTAACGGGCTTGCCCTCTCCGTCATTGCTTACGCAATGCCACCTCTCCCAAAGGGAGAGGCTCAAAGCCTCACCGCCGCGTCTTTGGCTCTCCCTCTGGGAGAGCTGTCACCGAAGGTGACTGAGAGGGCAAGGACGCTCAGGAGGAACTATGCCGCACCGCTATTTTACCACCGAGATCTCCGACGGCACTGCCGTGCTGCGGGGGGCTGACGCCCACCATCTCTCCCGCGTCATGCGGGGGAAGCCGGGGGACACCGTCATCCTCTGCGACGGCAATGCCGTGGAATACACCGCCACCATCACCGGCTTCGGCGACGAGACGGTGGAGTTTTCCGTCGAGCCGGGCTATCCCAGCGCTGCCGAACCCACCGTGGATGTCACCCTGCTGGTGGGCTACCCCAAGCAGGACAAGCTGGAGCAGGTCATCCGCCACGGCGTCGAGCTGGGCTGTGACCACTTCATCCCCTTCTTCAGCCGCTACTGCGTGGCCGCGCCAAAAAAGGAGGAGCAGAAAAACGAGCGCTACAACCGCATCGCCTTCGAAGCCGCCAAACAGTGCGGGCGGGGGGTGCTGCCGGATGTAGCCCTGCCGCTGCCCAACTTCGGCGCAGTCTGCCGCAGCCTCGGGCAGTACGACCTTGTGCTCTTCTGCTACGAATGCGGCGGCGCACCCCTGCGCCAGCTGCTGGCCGAGGCAAAGCCCGCCGACGGCCAAAAGCGGAAGATCGCCATCATCACCGGCGCAGAGGGCGGCTTTGCCGCCGAGGAAGCCGAGATGGCCGCACAGGCCGGGGCAAAGACCGTCGGCCTCGGCCCCCGCATCCTCCGCTGTGAGACGGCCCCGCTGGCCGTCGTCTCCGCCGTCATGACCCTGACGGGAAACCTCGAATGATATGCAGCAAGAAGGGCGTCCCGCCGCGGCAGGACGCCCTTTTTCTTTATCTTGTTTCTGCATCCCGCAGAGCCTTTTTGATGGTCAGCAGGTTCTGGGGACTCATGGAGAAGCTGCGCAGGCCGAGGCGGAGATACTGGGTGGCGTTGACGGCGTTGCCGACGGCAAGGCCGCAGATGGTCACAGGGATGTCGGCCTTTTTCGCGGCGTCCACCACCATGGCGATAAGCTTTTTCATGGCCGGGCTGGCGGGGCGGTAGTAGTGCTCGGCAATGGCCAGCTCCCGGCTCACGGCGTGGGTGTACTGGGTCAGGTCGTTGGTGCCGATGACAAAGAAGCGGCAGCCGTGGGCCGTAAAATCCTCTGCCGTCAGACAGGCGGCAGGGATGCTGAGCATGACGCCGAAGGGCACATCCGGATCGAACTCCTCCCCCCGCTCCGTGAGCTTGCGGCGGCAGTGCTCCACCACCTGCATGGCAGAGTCCCAGTCCTCGATGTCCGTCACCATGGGGAACATGACCCGCAGGGGGCCTTTGGCGGCGGCCCGCATGAGAGCACAGAGCTGGATCGCCATCTGGGGCAGGTTGCGCAGGCTGCTGCGGATGCCCCGCAGGCCCAGCTTGGAGGACTGGACGCCCTGATAGGCGTCCGCCATCGTGCGGTCGGCACCAAAGTCGAAGGTGCGCACCGTCACCATCTTTCCCTTGGCGGCGGCGAGGCAGGAAGTATAGAACAGATATTGCTCCTGCTCGTCCATGGCGTGGCCGGGCAGCATCATGTAGCTGCTGCGCAGCAGGCCGACGCCGGACGCGCCGGAACGCATGGCCGTGCCCACATCCTCTGGGCCGAAGCAGTTGGCCAGAAGCTCGAACTCCTCGCCGTCCCGGGTGCGGTTGGGCAGCTCCAGCTGTGCGTTCAGCTCCTTGTTCTGGCGCTGCAGCTCGCAGATGCAGGTGATAGCGTTCTGGCGGGCGGCGGCGTCCGGGTCAAGGATGCACTCGCCCTCGGTGGCGTTCAGGATGACCTCGCGGCCATCGCAGTCCTCAAGGAAATCCCGGCCCACCTGTGTGATGCCCGGGATGTTCAGCGAGCGGGCAATGATGGCTGCGTGGCTCTGGCCGCTGCCCTCGGCGGTGATGAGGCCGAGGATGCGTCCCGGCGGGACGCTGAACAGGTCGGTGGGCATGAGCAGGTCCGACGCGATGATGACCGGATGGTCGAGGGCCAGCCAGCTGCGGGGGCGGCGGCAGAGGATGTTGGTGATGCGCTGGGTCACGTCGAGGATGTCCACGCTCCGCAGCTGCATATAGGCGTTGTCCTTCATGGCCGAGAGCTGGGCCGCATAGCGGCGGCCCACACGGTCCATCGCCTCAGCCGCACCCACACCGGCCCGGATCTGGAAGTTGACCTCATTCATGAAGCCCTCATCCTCCAGCATCATGCTCTGGAACAGAAAGATGGCCTGCTCGGTGGGGGCGGCGCGGTCTGCCATCTCGTTCAGCTCCTTCTGAGCCAGCTGAATGGCATCTTCCAGCGCCTGCTTTTCCTGCTCGGGATGGAACGGCCCCTCGCCAAAGACCAGCGGCGGGCGCTCAAGACGGCTCACCTGCCCCAGTACGAGGCCGGGCGAGGCGGTAAAACCCTTATATACCTTCATCTTTCCATTTCCTCCGACGGCACCCTGCCGGTCAGCGCCCGGCAGACCAGTGCCTGCAAAAAGGTGTTGGGCAGCAGCGCAGCCCGCGCGGCCTGTGCCGGGCCTGCCTCGCCCTCGAACAGCGGCCCGAAGCGTGCAAGACGCCAAAAGTCGCATTTTGCAAGGAATGCTTCTTCTAAGCTGCGGGTGGTATAGTAGGGAGCAGGGTCTACGCCCACATCCTCGGCGACGGCTTCCAGAGGGGCCAGCTCGGCATCCGAGAGCTTCGCCAGCAGGAGGGCGATGTCCGCCGTCAGGGTGGAGGGGTGCTTCTCCCGCACCTCCTTCTGGACGGCCTCAAAGGCCGCATGGAATGCGGCGGCGTCCGCGCTGCTCCCGGCCCCGCTGTCCACGGCGTAGGCACAGCCGCGCAGCCGTCCGAAGGCCCGCAGGGTATCGTGATAGCCCAGCTCGATGTTCCGCCGGGCGGTGGCGGGGTCGAAGTGAAGGATGTCGCCCAGCTCCCAGTAGCTCCGGATGAGGGTGGTGGGCAGGCCGGTGCGGTTGGGGCGGGTGATGCCCACGCCCTCAAGGTCCACGCAGACCAGCTCCTCCGCCCCCATCTTCTGGGCCAGCGCCGTGGGCATATTGTCCCGGTAGCCGCCGTCCAGATAGGAAACGCCGTCGATGGTGTGGGCGCGCAGGGCCGGGAAGCAGGCCGCCGAGGCCAGCAGGTAGTCTTTCACCTTTCCCTCCGGGATCTCTTCCAGCGGAAGCTCCCGGGCCTTGAGCGTCTTCTGCTCCACCGTGACGAGGCCCAGCCGGATGGGGCTGCGGCGGAGGGCCTCCTCGTCCAGCACCCGCTCCACGATCTCCTCCAGCGGGGTGACATCCATGCCGCCCTGCGTCACGGCGTCCCTGAGAAAGGCGTGCAGCTCCGGCAGGGGCGCGTCCTCAGCGGGCAGCTCCATCACATCCTGACTGCGGATGGTGAGCCACATATCCCGGGCTGTCTCGTAGAGGTCGAGGGCGAACATCGCACCGTTGAGGCTGCCCACGCTGGTGCCCGTGATGATCTGGGGCCGCCAGCCCAGCTCGGTGAGCGCCCGCCAGACGCCCACCTGATAGCTGCCGCGTGCACCGCCGCCTGCCAGCACCAGCGCCCTTATGGGGGTGTTGTTCTGCGCCATATCTGCTGCCTCCTTTGATGCGTTCCGGTTTTTCCTAGATTATAGCATATTTTCCGGGAGATTTCTCTCTGTTTTTGTAACAAAAAATATGCTATAATAAATTCACTTTGCCAGAACGATTCAGGAGGACCACAGATGCACCGCAAACAATGGATATTCGACATGGACGGCACCCTCACCGACAGCATGACCGTGGTGTGGCAGGGCGCACCGCTGGAGCTGCTGCGCCGCTATGGCCGCGAGGCCCGGCCCGGTATCCACGACGTCCTTCTGAGCATGGGGATGGTGGAGGGGGCGGAGTATCTCATCCGCACCTACGACCTGCCCCTCACCCTCCGGGACTACGAACCCGCCATGCGGCAGGTCATCCGGGATCTGTATCAAAAGGTCGAGCTGAAGCCCGGCGTCCGGGAGATGCTGGCCCGGCTGAAGACCGAGGGGGCGCGGATGTGCATCTGCTCCAACACATGGGCAGACCAGTGCGAAGAGGTCCTCACCCGGCTGGGCGTGGCGGACTATTTCGAGTTTTTCTGCACCGCACAGGGCGCGAAGAGCAAGGCCCACCCCGCCGTGTTCCATGAGGTGCTGGGCCGTCTGGGCGGCAGCGGCCCCGCCGACGCCGTCGTCTGCGAGGACGCCGTCTACGCCTCCCGCACCGCGAAGCAGTGCGGCTTCTACCTCATCGACATCGAGGATGCGTGCAGTGCCGCCGACAAGCCGGAATTGCAGCGGCTCGCAGACCAGTACATCTCCGACTGGACGAAGCTGGACTGGGCGGAGGTCTAAATTTCATATCGTTTCCAAAGCGTCCTTTTCTCGAAGGGGCGCTTTTCTTTTTGCTTTTTAAGCATTTTTTACAGTTTTTGCCTCAATTTTTCAGCGCCCGATTTGTAAAAGACCGCCATTTCAGACTTGCCCCCCCCCCGGAAATTTTATATAATAAAGTAATCCTAAGGCACCTTCTCAAGTATTTTGAAAATCGTAAAGGAGAATCGCAATGCGCTTAAAGAAATCCATCAAACGCGGCATTGCCGCTGTGACCATTACCGGCATTATGGCATCTTCTGCTATGCCAGCCTTTGCCAAGGACTACCACATCGACTACGGCGACATCAAAGTCGATCAAGACAAGGTCTCCTACACGGACAAGGACGGCACCAAATACGACAATGAAAAAAACGAGGATGGCGACATCACCATCACCGGAAAATCGGACGAGAACACCGTCTCCGTCAAGGATGCCGACGTCACCTTTAAGGATCTCGAAATCGACAGGAGCGCCTCCTCCACGGCAGCAGATGGTGCTGCTGTTTCCGTAAGCGGCAACAGCAGCATTGAACTGGACGGCAAAAACACCATTAGCAGCGGAATGGGTCACGCAGGCATTGAAAAGGCCGACGATAACGGAACGATGACCATCAAGGACGACAATAATGTTTCCGGTTCTCTCACTGCTAACGGCGGCTTTGGCGGCGCTGGCATCGGCGGTGGAAGCAGCAGCATCTCCGGCGGCGGCAACGGCTCTGACATTACCATTTCCGGCGGCAATGTCACGGCCAACGGCGGCACGGCTGGTGCAGGCATCGGCGGCGGTGATGGCGATAATGCCAACGGTTTGAATAAAAAGTCGGACAGCACCGGCGGCGGCAGGGGTTCCAATATCACCATCTCCGGCAAGAATACCATCGTCAACGCCGAGGGCGGCGCAGAAGCTGCCGGTATCGGCGGCGGGCGCTCCGGCGATGCCGATACCATCGAGATCACTGACAGCACCGTTATTTCCAACGGCCACGACTCCGACAATGGCAACAGCGGCGCAGGCATCGGCGGCGGTGGTTTTGGTGCAGGCGGAGGCGCTGGCGGCGGTATCTCCAATATCACCATCAAAGACGCCGATGTGACTGCTGGCGCTGATGCAGGCGGTGCGGGCATCGGCAGCGGAAACGCGAGCGGCTTGACTATCTACTACCCCAACTGGAAAGACGAGCATCCCAATGAAGGCGTTGCTTCCGATATTACGATCTCGGGCGGCAGAGTCGAAGCCAGCGGCGGCGATGATTCTGCCGGTATCGGCGGCGGCTACCTTGGCAGCGGCTCGGACATCACGATCAAAGATAACGCCGATGTGACTGCCAACGGCGGAAAATGGGGCGCGGGCATCGGTGGCGGTCGGGGCGGTGATGGCTCTGACATCTCCATCAGCGATTCCAACGTGTCGGCTTCTGGCGGTGCTGCCGGTGCAGGCATCGGCGGTGGACGCGGCGGCAAGGGCGAAAATGTCACCATCAGTGGCAGCTCCACGGTCTCCGTGAAGCACGGCCCCGGTGCAACACTCACCAGCGGCACCTGCTACGGTGCAGGCGCGGGCATTGGCAACGGCGGTGGTAAGGACGATGTCAGAGGCGAGGAGATTGCTCCCGACATCTCCGGCATCGACTCCACCGGTCAGGGCTATATCAACTACTATGACTCCGACAACAATCTCCTGACCCGCGTTCCCAGTGCACCAGCCCCGGAGGAAAATGACTCTGAAGGTGACGATGCAGAACCGGCTCTTTCTGCCAGCATGAAACAGGCAGTCTCCCAACTGGAAGTCCGCGGCGCTCTCCGGCAGAACCTCATGCAGGACACGAGCATCGTCCAGCAGGACTACGACGCCGATGCCCATGTGCTCACCATCCGTGCCGAACTCTCCATCGCCACGCTGACCGGCACACTGGGGAGCCTGAAGGCACTTCAGGCTCAGGGCGTAACAACGATCGCTCTTGTGACCCAGCACTGCACGTCCACCCTCGACCTTGCAGAACTCACTGCACTTGGCGGTGAGGACACCGTGTTCTCTCTCGTCCATACGGCAGGCATTCCGGCTCTGTCCGTTGGCGGCGCGTTGCACAATGAGCTGATCCACTGAACCTCACAAAAAGGCCCTCGCAGCCAAAGCACTCATGCTCCGGCCTGCGAGGGCCTTTCTTTTATTTCAGTCTCTTTTCCAGATAATCCCGCAGCGCCGTGCGGGCCGCAGGCTCCCGTCCGCGCGGCACAGGCACCCGCGCGCCGCTCTGCATCCAGAACTCGCTCGCTGCCAGCTGGGAGACGGCTGCCAGATTGACTACATAGGAGCGGTGGAGCTGGATGAAGCGCTCGTCCGCCAGCAGCGGCTGGGCCACCTGCGCGAAGGGGACCCGGACCGAGAGGGAGGGCACATCCTCACCGCTGGCGAGGTGGAAATGCACCACATGGTGGGTGCACTCGAGGTACTCGATGTCCGCGAAGGGCAGCACCCGCAGGCCCGACGCCGTGGCCACCGGGATGGCCGGGCCGTACTCCGGCTCGGTGGCCCGGGCCAGCAGGGCCATCAGCTGCTCGGGCGGGACGGGCAGCAGCAAATACTGCATGGCGTCCACCCGGTAGGCGCTGTAGGCGTGGGCGGGCGTGTGGGCCAGAAAGGCCAGCGGACCCCGCCGCCCCCTGCTGCGGAGCGCCGCCGCCGCCCGCAGCGACGCAGCGGCCGCCGTGCTGGGCAGCTCGATGAGGTACAGCTCGTACCGCTCTCCGGCGTCGTCCCGGGCCAGCAGGGCCTCCGGGCTGTCCAGCTGCTCGACGATGCAGGCATCGTCCCGCCGGGCATAATAGTCGAGGCACTGCCGCTCCACCCGGCTGCGGAGGACGCTGTCCGAGCTGCACACTGCGATATGGAAGATCAATTCAAAGCCCCCTTTCGGGCCTGCCGCCGGGTGCTTGCTTTTTCGGCCCGGTGGGAGTATCATTGCTGTAAAAAGCGCTATCGCAAAGATGCCGTTTTGACAGGCGCTATTTTTGAAAATTGCGATAAAAGGAGAAACTGCTATGGAAATGCCCCTCGTCAGCATCATCCTGCCGGTGTACAACGCCCAGAGCCATCTGAACCGCTGCCTTGGCAGCATCTGTACCCAGCAGTATGAGGACCTCGAGATCATCGTCATCAACGACGGCTCCAAGGACCAGAGCCTGCCCGTCTGCGAGGAGTTCCGCAAAAAGGATAGCCGCATCCTGCTGGTGGACAAGGCCAACTCCGGCGTGTCCGACACCCGCAACCTCGGCCTCAGGCTGGCCAGCGGCAGGTACGTCCAGTTCGTGGACAGCGATGACTACATCGCCCCGGACTACACAGCCCGGCTGGTGGAGGCGGCGGAGCGGTCGGGCGCCGACCTCGTCATCTCGCCCTACACCATGGTCATCCCCGCCGGGGCATCCAAGCCCGAACAGGTGCTGGAAAAGATCCAGGACGACCTCGGCGTCATGCACGTTGCCCGCCCGCCGGAGACGAGGGAATACGGCTTCCTGCCCGCAGGCGTCTACGACAAGGACACCTTCGCCCGCCGCCTGATGGACAAGCCTGCTTCGTATTTTTACAGCGTGCTCTGGAACAAGCTCTACCGCCGCGACCTTCTCGCGGCCCACGACATCCGCTTTACCAGCGAGATACGCTGGGCCGAAGACCTTGTGTTCAATATGCAGTATATCCAGTACGCCGAGGTCTTTGCGTCCATCCCACAGCCCGGCTACTACTACGTCCAGAACCCCCAGAGCATCTGCCACACCCAGATCAAGCCCGCCACCCTCGTGCAGAACAAAATTCAGGTGTTCCGCTACTACAAAGACCTCTACACCCGCCTCGGGATGTACGAAGAAGTGCGTCCCCAGCTCTACAAGTTCCTCATCGACATCGCCGAGAGCACCTATCCCTCCGGCCCCTTCAAAAAGGTCATCGACGAGGCCAAGGCCTACTGGAAAGAGCACAAGGCCGAGCTGGAGCAGAGAGCCTGACGAGAAACAAAAACGGGAGCGCCCCTGCGGGCCTCCCGCTTTTTGTTCTTTATGCCCCGATGGCGGCGCACTTCTTGGCCAGCCAGTCGCGCTCATCTTCGGTCAGGTGGGGAGCCAGCTTCTCGAAGACCTCGCGGTGGTAGGCGTTCAGCCAGTCCAGCTCGTCGCGGCTCAGCACGCCGGGGACGATGGGAGAGGTGGCGATGGGCACGAACGTCACCGGACGGAAGGCGAGGAACTCGCCGTACTGGTTGGAGGCCTTGTGATAGCACTCCAGCTCGTTCTCGATGCGGATGCCCACGACACCGCCTTCGTAGACGCCCGGCTCATCGGTGACGATCATGCCGGACTTGAAGACGGTGGTGTTGCGGCCGTTCAGGGCGTGGGGGCCTTCGTGGACGTTGCCCACATGGCTGACGCTGTGGCCGGTGCCGCAGCGGTAGTTGATGAGGTGGCGCCACAGCGGCTCGCGGGCGATGGTGTCCAGCATATGGCCGTCGCAGTAGTCCAGCCAGACGGCCCGGGCGATGTCAATGTGGCACTGGAGCGTCCAAGTGTAGAACAGCCGCTCGTCCTCGGTCAGCTCGCCCAGCGGGTAGGTGCGGGTGATGTCGGTGGTGCCGTCCATGTAGGTCGCGCCGCTGTCCACCAGCAGGAAGCCCTTCTTCTCCAGCTTTGCGTGGTCTTCCTCGGTGGCGTGGTAGTGCATCATGGCGGCGTTCGGGCCGTAGGCGGCGATGGTGCCGAAGCTCTCGGTCAGGAACTTGTCCTGTGCGCTGCGGTACTTGTGGAGGATCTCGTCGATGGTCAGCTCGGTCAGCTCCTCGCCGGCAGCCAGACGGTTCTCCAGCTCGATCTGGAAGCGCACCATGGCCACGCCGTCCCGGATGTGGGCCTCGCGGGTGTGGGCCAGCTCGACTTCGTTCTTGACGCCCTTCATGGGCAGCAGGGGGTCGGCCTCATCCTTGACGGTGAGGGCCGGGTTGGCCTCCAGCGTCTGATAGACAGCATAGTTGACGGAGGCGGGGTCGGCCAGCACGGTCTGGGACTCGGTCTGGGCGGCGAGGAAGGAGAGCACATCGTTGTACTCTGCCAGCTCGACGCCGTTCTCCTTCAGCTCAGCCGCTGCCTCCGCGCTGACGCGGGCGGTGTTGATGAAGAGAGTCGCCTTGTCCGGGGTGACGTAGCAGTAGGCCATGGCATAGGGGGTGCACTGGATGTCCATGGCGCGGAGGTTGAGCAGCCATGCAAGGTTGTCCAGCTTGCCCACAAGCTGTGCGGTGCAGCCCAGCTCAGAGAGCTTCGCACGCAGCTGGCCCAGCTTTTCGGCGGGAGAGAAGCCTGCATATTCCCTCGGCAGGATCCACGCCGGGGTAGCAGGCAGGGCGGGACGGCCCTCGGTCCACAGCTCGTCCTCGAGGTCCAGCAGTTTGATGGTGCCCTTCTTTGCGTCCAGCTCTTTTTGCAGGCTGCGCACCAGACCACAGGAGGCCGTCAGGCCGCAGAGGCCCAGCTTGCCGCCCTCGGGCAGGACTTTGGCACAGTACTGCTCGGCGGTGGGCACATCCGGCTCCCCCATCCGCATCAGCTGGATCTCAGTACCCGCAATTTCCTTCTCGGCCTGCACAAAGTAGCGGCCGTCCGCCCAGACGGCGCTCTCGGTCATGGTCACGACGAAGTTGGAGTTCTCGCCGTGGAAGCCGGAGAAATAGGTCAGGGCGGTGTAGTGGTCAGGCATATACTCGCTGGCGTGCGGGTCGCCCACCGGAATGAGGTAGACGTCCACACCATTTGCCTTCATGGCCGCGCGCAGAGCGGCCAGACGCTCAGGAACGGTATTCATGCTCATATCAAAAAAGCCTTCTTTCTTTGTTCTGCCGGAAAAACGCCCGGCGGCGATGGTCTGCCGGGTCTATTGTATCATTCTGCGCCACAGAATGCAATTCGTGGGCATCATTTTGACTTTTTGCCGCGTTCCGTGTATCCTAGGGCCATAGACTTATTGAATGGAGGCGTTCTTATGGCATTTTCTATCATTATGCTCGCCTGTCTTATCGTCTGCGTCGGCATCGATTATCTGAGCCTGAAGCGCATCGACCAGAACGGCGCTCTGCTGGGCGTCACACTGCCGCCGGACGCCGCCGCCCTGCCCGAGGTGCAGAGCATCGTGCAACAATATCTGCGCTGGTTGCGCATCATCTGCCTGCTCTGCGCCGCCGGGGGAGTCGGGCTGTTTTTCCTGCCCGATTCACTGCTCCGGGTCATGGTCTGGGTCTATTTCTTTTTCGGAAGTCTGGCGCTGCCGTATCTGCCCTGTCTGTGGGCAAACCGCACCCTCCAAAGGCTGCGGGACGCCCACGGCTGGCCCGCAGCCCCCGGAGATGTCCCATGGAAATACGGTCTGTTCTATTATGCTCCTGACGACACGCGCGCCTCTGTGCCTAAGCGCATCGGCAAGGGGACTACCGCCAACCTCGCCACCCTCCGGGGGAAGCTTGCTGTGGCGGTCAATGCCATTGCAATCGCTACCATCCTACTGACCGGGCCGGTGCTAGGCGTCCTCGACCACACGCCTGCAAGGCTGGAATTGCAGGTATCACCCACCGTAGAGCTGCAATCTTACCACGGCAAGACCCGGAAGTACATCATCCCTCTGGACAGCATCACCAAAGTACAGGTCTATTCCTCTCTGCCGGAGGCAGGCCGGGTCGGCGGCATCGACTTGGAGCACTACTGGCAGGGCACCTTCGTCATGGTACACGACGGCACTGTCCACCTCTGCCTCGACCCCACCGCCGGAAAATTCCTGCGAGTGGAAACGGAGGACGGCATTTTCTGGCTCACCGACGAGACGGACGAACAAACTGAAAAAGTAGCGGACTGGCTCACGGAAGAGCTGAGCTGACCCGAAAACGCAAGCAAATTGCAAAAAATGTTACAAATTTCTCATCAAAAAGGCCGGTTTGCCATTGACAGCCTTGTTATAATAGGAGTGTAGGAATTTTTCCGGGTCAGCACTCAGCGCCCCGGATTGCTTGTAAGGCCCGAAGGGCCTGCTGGGCAGCGCCTTTTGCGGCGGCTGCATAAAAGAAAGAGGCATTTCGAATATGACCAAGATCGACATTTTCTCCGGCTTCCTTGGTGCCGGTAAGACCACTCTGATCAAGAAGCTCATCAAGGAGTCCTTTGCAGGCCAGAAGGTCGTGCTCATCGAGAATGAGTTCGGCGAGATCGGCATCGACGGCGGCTTCCTGAAGGAGTCCGGCATCCAGATCAACGAGCTGAACGCCGGCTGCATCTGCTGCTCTCTGGTGGGCGATTTCCGCGCCGCACTCCAGCAGGTGGTGGAGCAGTACCACCCCGACCGCATCGTCATCGAGCCGTCCGGCGTCGGCAAGCTGTCTGACGTGACCCGCGCTGTCGAGGGCGTGGCCGAGCATCTGGACGTCCAGCTCAGCAGCTTTGTCACCGTGGCCGATGTCAACAAGGTCAAGATGTATATGAAGAACTTCGGCGAGTTCTACGACGATCAGATCAGCCACGCAAGCTGCATCATCCTCAGCCGCACCCAGACCGCCTCTGAGGAGAAGATCGCCGCCGCTGTGGCCCTGCTGCGTGAGAAGAACCCCACCGCCACCATCGTCACCACCGCATGGGACGCTCTGACCGGTGAGCAGATCCTGAAGGCCATGTCCACCAAGAACGACTTCAAGGCCGAGCTGATCGCCATGGCGGCCAAGGCCAACGAGGAGCACACCCACGAGGACGAAGAGGAAGAGCATCATCACCACCATCATCATTACGATGAGAACGGCGTCTGCACCTGCGGCCATCATCACGATGAGGATGACGACGATGATGAGGATGAGGAGCACGAGCACCATCATCACCACGACCATGATGACGATGACCACGACGGACACTGCTGCTGCGGCCATCATCACGACCACGACGAGGACGATGATGAGGACGAGCATGAGCATCACCACCACGACCACGATGACCACGACGGGCACTGCTGCTGCGGCCACCATCACCATCATCACGACCATGACGCCGACGAGGTCTTCACCAGCTGGGGCGTCGAGACGGCCAAGAAATTCTCCAAGGCAGACATCGAGCACGCCCTCACCGAGCTGGACACCGGCAATTACGGCATGATCCTCCGCTCCAAGGGCATCGTGGACGGCGGCGCCGACGGCTGGCTGGAGTTCGACTATGTCCCCGGCGAGTGGGAAGTCCGCGCACGCGGCGCAGATGTCGGCGGCAAGCTGGTGGTCATCGGCTCCAAGCTGGATGAAAAGGCCATCGCAGCACTGTTCGGCTGCTGATATTGGCCCTGAAAGGATAAACGATTATGGCAAATGAGATCCCGGTATACCTGTTTGTGGGCTTCCTCGAGAGCGGCAAGACCAAGTTCATTCAGGAGACCTTTGAAGACCCCAACTTCGACTCCGGCGACAAGACCCTTCTGCTGGTCTGCGAGGAGGGCGAAGAGGAATATAATCAGAAGAAGTTCGCCTTTCCCGGCGTGACCCTCTACAACCTCGAGGATAAGGCCGAGCTGAACCCCCAGAACCTTGCCAAGCTGGCCAAGGAGGCCGACGCAGGCCGCGTGGTCATCGAGTACAACGGTATGTGGATGCTGCAGGATCTGGCAAACAACCTGCCCGAGAACTGGATCGTCTACCAGTGCATCGCCACCGCCGATGGCACCACCGCCCTGACCTACGCCCGCGACAACTCCATGCGCGCGCTGATGCTGGACAAGATCGCCCGCAGCGAGCTGATCGTCTTCAACCGTGCCGAAGCCGTCAACAACGACGCTGCCCGTCAGGAGCTGCACAAGCTGGTGCGTCAGGCCTCCCGCAAGTGCGACATCGCCTATGAGTTCAAGGACGGCAGCGTGGCTTATGACGACATCCCCGACCCGCTGCCCTTTGACATCAACGCCCCGGTCATCGACATCCCGGACGAGGATTTCGGCATCTGGTATATGGACTGTCAGGACGAGCCGCAGAAGTATGCGGGCAAGACCGTCAAGTTCCTCGCGCAGGTCTGCCAGACCAACCGCGCCGGCAAAAACAGCTTCGTGCCCGGCCGGTTCGCCATGACCTGCTGCGTGCAGGACATCCAGTTCGTGGGCTTCCCCTGCAGCTACGACGGCTACAAGGCCCTCGAGCAGCGGGCTTGGGTCAAGGTAACGGCCAAGGTGGGCTACAAGTTCCACAACATCTACCGCGGCAAAGGCCCAGTGCTCACTGCTCTGTCGGTGGAACCTGCCGAGAAGCCGCTGAACGACGTGGTCACGTTCTCTTAAATCACCACACTGCCAAGGAGGTCATGACATGAAAGCAATCTTCCGCATTCTGGGCACTGCCGCCGCTGTGGCGGCTACTGGTGCTGCCATCGTCATCATGGACAAGTTCCTGAACGAGAAGGCCGCTCCTTTCATCGAATCCATCGAGTTTCCCGAGGACGCCGAGCAGGACGATGCAGAGGCCGCCAAGACCGCCGAGGCATACGCCGAGGGTGAGGCCAAGGCAGAGGCCGAAGCCGCCGCACCGGCGGAAGAGGCCTCTCCCGCCGAAACGCCTGTGGCACCAAAGGCAGAGGCCGAAGAACCTGCGGCACCGGCCAGCCCGGACGAGGAGCGCCCGGTCTATGACCCCGAGGCCCCGAACCCGAACCCCGTAGAGGCCGGCCCCGCCGTCGCCCCCAAGGACGAAAGCGGCAAGTTCGACCCCACCAAGATCGCTGAGGCTTCTGATTTCGGCGACTGGGAAGAGCAGGGGTGTAAGGGGTAACATCTCCTAAAACTGCATAACAAAAGGCTCTCGTCTGACATGCTGTATGCCAGACGAGAGCCTTTTTGTGTCTGCCCAGAAGCTGCGAGTTCTCACCGATTATCGAAGCGGAAGCCCACATTGTTTCCGCCCAGAATCCCGATGACGCCGCCAATGATGCCGAAGGGGATAGTGCCTGCCATGGCCCCGCCGGGGCCGCCGAAGGCAAGGCCCACTTTTGCGCCCTTCACCATTCCTGTCGCCACACCAAGCACACCGCCCGTGAGCGTTCCGATGATCTGACCTTTCATAATAAGTACCTCCTGATTCTGTTTTGTATCTATGCTCAGCGCTTAAAAGCCACCCGCAGCGCCGCACCTGTGACGGACATCATCGAGCGCTTGGCCCTCGGCATAGCAGCTGCCATCGCAGGGGCTGCGGCCGCCGCCATCAGCGAAAACGCCGGGGCCGCCTTTTTCAGCAGCTGTACGCCAACGCTGCCGAGCTGAATGGCCATCTGGATGTTCTCCGGTGTCAGCAGGGAAGCCAGCTTATTCTCTTTCTCCTGTTCTGCCTGCTGGGTATTTGCGTAGCTGTAGATCTGATTATTGTTCATCGTTATCGTCTCCTTTGTCTTTCTTATCATCTTTTTGGGGGTCTACAATTCCTCGGCGCACGTCGTACTCCTGAATCTTTTTGATACGCGCCTTGGTCCACTCAGAGAAGAAATGCTGGATAAGCTCCGGATCGGATGGGTCAGGTTCGATACACTTCCACTGATCAAACCCCAGCACACGGACAGGGATTATCTCTTCGTCCTGAGTACCCTTTTCGTGGCGGTTCGACAGAAGGGCGTCATGGGCATGGTCTGGGTCTGCCGTTAAAAAGACCAGCTTTTCTCCGGGGTAAATTTGACGCAGCATTTCGAATGTATCCTGCCATGTCCCTTCGGGCTGACCGTCCGAGCAAAAGTGTTCCCATACGCCGTCCGCTTCCAGCATTCCAAGTCGTCTCTGCGCCTCCTTGCTCATTGTGTCAGTCTGCATTGCTACTTTGATCCACCATCGGAGCGACAGTATCACCTTTCTCCCAGCTCTAGCCGATTTTTTCATAGCCCGAAGCAACGGAGTAAGGGCCTCATCAAAGAAAACCGCATATGCCACTTCAGGGTCAAACACGAGCCGATGGCTCGACAGCATAGCATCGAAATCCAGAAGTTCGTCCTCAAAGATGCCCGGGAAGCAGCGGCACCAGCCATCCGTAAAGGGGGTGATGCTGTTCGGGTCGAACCAGTAGTCTTCGTCTTCGAGCTTCTCGTTCAGCTCCTGCACGATCAACTGTCTTTGGGACTGGCCATACTTCAGCCTTTCTTCTATGAGTCTCCAAAGAAGCAGAAGCTGTGCTTCATTGACGCTGTCTTCCTCCCGATTCGGAATGTCATACAGAGTCCCTCTATCAACACCGATAAAATTGGCCGCATCTGTTTTGCGGATACCACACCTCTTCAGCATTGGCAGCGTATTCTGCTGGAACAACCTTATCAGCATGCTCATTCCTTCTTGGTCGATCCTTTTCATGTCCCATTGTCCTTTCGTTTGATGCGGCCTCAGTATACCATTAAAAAGTTATCGTGTCAACGTTATTTATATTGCAAGTTTCTCATCGATCGGCCACTCGTTTTCAATTCAATTTGGTACAAAAAGTGTGGTGTGACGCCACACTTTTTGCATGAAAAAAGCCGGGATATTCTCCCGGCTCCGATATGGGTCGCAAAATTCCCTATTCCCCGTATGCTATCTTCGTCAGCCTGTCCTTATCCGTCACTGTCACCCCGCCGCGGTAGAGCTTCACGATGCCCTCACCGGCGAAGTATTTGAGCAGGCGGCTCACCACCTCACGGGCAGAGCCCATGTACTTCGCCATCTGATCCTGCGTCAGGCGGACGTCCTCGCCGCCGGTCTTGGCAAGCTCGTCCGCGAGGAAGATGGCCAGCCGCCGGTCGGCGCTCATGAAGAGGATCTGCTGCATGGTCCACATGGTGTCGGAGAAGCGCTCGGCCGTCATCTGGTAGGCGAAGCACCGCACCTCCACGTTCTGCTGCATCAGGCTGCGGAAGACGCCTGCGCTGATGCAGTAGGCCTCGGTGTCCTCCTCGGCGTCGATATAGAGGTCGAAGTTCACCGAATCCATCACGCAGGAAGCCGAGAGGATACAGATCTCACCGCCGAAGAGGCGGTAAAGGGTCACATCCCGGCCATCGTTAGAGAGCAGGTAGGTCCGGAACTGGCCGGTGCGCAGCAGCAGGATGCCCACGCAGTTCTCCACCGGGCTGTGGACACGCTCACCCTTGCGGTAACGCACAGGCCGGGTAGCGCGGCAGAGCAGCTCCTGCCGGTCGGCGGTCAGCTTGTCCCAGAAGGGGAAGGCACAGGCGAGGCACTGGCGGTGCTCACCGCATCGGGGGATGGGAAGGACTTCCGGCATCTTGGCTCACTCCTTTCGCAGGGCCTTGGCGGCTTCGGTGCCCGCCAGCGCGCCCTCATAGACGGCCTTTGCCACCTGCAAAAGCCCGCCGGTGCAGTCTCCGGCAGCGTAGAGGCCGGGAACGGTGGTCTGCATCTTGCCATCGGTGACGATGCGGTTATTTTCCACTGCTGCGCCGATCTTCCGGGCCAGCGCCGTGCTGCCCGCAACGCCCAGCGCAATGAACACACCCGCCAGCTCCACGACCTCGCCGCCCGCCAGCTGAACGCCGGTGACTTTCTGCTCGCCGAGGACAGCGTCGATCTTTTCGGGCCGTACGGTCACTTCCGGCGGGAACTGGGCCGCCAGCGGCGCACCATTCAGCAGGAGGGTGACGCTGGACGCCACCGGCAGAAGGGCCTGCACCTCGTGGAGGGCGTATTCGCCGCTGCCCACCACCGCCACATCCCTGCCGCGATAGAAAAAGGCGTCGCAGGTGGCGCAGTAGCTGACGCCGTGGCCCTCAAGACCCGCCAGCCCCGGAATGCGGGGCACGGCCCGGGCTGCACCGGTGGCGAGAATGACAGCATCCGCCGGATGATCTCCGTCGAGTGTTTCCACCGTGAGTTTATCGGTATAGGTCAGGCCCACGGCCTCGGTGGTGATAAACTTGACGCCCACCGCCTTGGCCCCCTCGATGCCTTGCCGCTCCAGCTCGGCACCGGAGATGGGGGTGGCGAAGCCATAGTAGTTCTGGATCTCCTCGGCGCGGTCGAGTGCGCCCGGCCCCCGGGTGAGGACGGTGGTGTCCACCCCGGCGCGGGCGGTGTACAGCGCAGCAGACACTCCCGCCGGGCCGGAGCCAATGATGACGATGTTGGACATAGTGGGCCTCCTTATACTTCTTGTATCATCAAATCGATGCATTTTCGCTATTTGCTGGAACGCAGCGCTTGGTTGCAGTAGGGATGAGTTTTCTTTAAGTGGGATCTCGCGCTGGTAGCGCGGGGCAGGTTTTCTCTTTTTGTCAAGTGGCTTGCGCTCCGCGCGGGCCAGAGGCAGGGAGGGGTGTTTCGACTCC
>ENA-OVFS01000267-OVFS01000267.1-human-gut-metagenome-genome-assembly--contig:-NODE-267-length-63070-cov-34.677823_pt1 | contig 63070 bp, 56 predicted proteins | sample MGYA00237763_ERZ505405 | MGnify/ENA primary metagenome ERZ505405 (study PRJEB26158, sample SAMN06016401) | human gut metagenome | biome: human gut; feature: ankylosing spondylitis patient; material... | reverse complement strand
AAGTCTTAGAAATATCCAGCCATAATAAACTCGCAAAGCGTGTTTATTATGGCTATCGCGGCAGTCGCCAAGGTCATATCAGGAATATGACTTTGGCTCGTTGCTCGCGTAAATTGAAGCTTCTGGCATCGTTGATGTGTGTGCACCTGCTTTTCTCATATATGCTGTCGTCACTACGTTAAGAATGTGTGTTAAACAACAATATTCACTTTATTCGTAAATATCAATATTCCCCATATTAACCTTAGCCGTAATCATCTTTTTAGCACCTGTGTTATATGAGCAGTTTCTTTTATAGTTTGTGCCATATAGATTTACGTTGCCCATATCGGTTTCAAGATTATAGCCGTATGCATCAGAGCGTGGGAGTTGAACAGAAGCGTTACCCATATCAACGTCAAGGTGCATAGTGTCAAAGGAACATCTGCTGATGTCTATATTTCCCATATTAGTATCAATATTATATTGACTAAAGCTGCAGTCTGATAATGTAAGATTTCCCATATCAACGTGAGCTGTAATGTCTGAACCATTAATACCAGTCAACTTTGAGTTGCCAAGATTGATATCACAGTTTACAGTTGTAAGGGTAACATCTGATGGAATAGTGATAGTCAGTTCAGATTTAACATTTTTTAAATGAATATTTTTAATAATTTTGCTGGCTGAATCAGGCTGTGTTATCTTTAAGGTGCTGCTATTTACTGAATATTCGGGACGATATGAGGCATTCCCTTTATATTCGATACTATAAGAGGTTCCATTTATCACATTTACATTTCCTAAAGAGGTATCAATATCAAGATAATCAAAGGCTTCAAGATTCTCTGTAAAGTTTATATTTTTTTTACTTTTAAAAGAATCAGACATCCATGATAATGAAGGTATATCCCATACATTTATAATAATTCCGATGATTATGCATATAGCTGTTATGCTGTATATGATGCCTAAATATATTCTTTTTCCCATATTAATAATCTCCGTTTCTCTACGATTTTGGTGATATAAGTGCATTGTAGATAATATCTACACAATTACTATATATTTACTATACATTTGCTGTACATTTACTTACATAAAAAACTTTTAAGTACGTTGTAGATAAGAGCAGCAACAAGCCATATTATCCATGTCACATGCCAATCAAAAGTCAGGAAGCTTATACACAGATATAAGCATGAAACAGTAGGCCAGAATAAGGACATGACAGAGGCTGCTGTTGGATTGATATATTCAAAATTTTTATAATCTTTACTTGAATTTATACTTGTATCTGTATTTGTATATGTACCAGATGTTGTAGTTATGCCGTTAAGTGATAGAAGCCTTCTGTATGAAGCAGCTGCATTTGCCTGAAAGACAATGAGCATTACGCCGGCAGAGCAGATGGCTAGAACAAGTGCTCCGGAAATATCTTCAAGTATGCCAATGTTAAAGCTATCCATAATAATAGGTGGTATAACGCATACTATACACAGCAGGACACCAATCGTGAGACATATGCTATATACTGGTTTCATGCGTTCTTTTTCATTCTGGACATATTGGGATGCCTGATAGTCAAGAACGCATGTATGTTTCATTATGTAAGCGTAATCTTTAAGAAATGTGGAAGCAAAAATAAACATGGCAACTGCAACTGCAATAGTTACGAACATAAGAGATATCATGATATTTTCTACTATCAATATATCTATCATGTCGCCTATTATAGGAAATATTGGTGAAATTATGCATAGCATAACACCAAGGGCAATAAGTAAGCTTCTTTTGGAGCAGGTGCGTATGTAATGTCTGGTCTCATCAAGTGTCAGTATTCTTTTATCAGGTGTGGCAGTTTTGCTGGAATCCTCATGGCTGTTGGCATTAAGACCAAGAGTGTCGGCAAGCTCATCAAGATTACCGAATTCAGATATAACTGTTCCAACAGCTTCATTTTCACTTTTTCCTTCGGATATAAGTTCGTTGTACTTATCCTCCATCATTCCAAAAAGCTCAGACTTAGCCCTGATGACTTCTGGAGTGTCTGGCATATTGGCAAACATGGTTTCAAGATAGCTTTTAATAGTTTCCATAAAATCCTCCTCATATATATGTGGTGTTATTATTTACGTATAAAATGTTCTATAACCTCTTTAGTTAAAGTCCATTCGTCACATCGCGCTTTATAGTATTCGCGCCCAGCATCAGTTATGCTGTAATATGTACGCTTTTTCCCTCCATTCTCGCCAACACCTGGAAAAGAGGTTATATATCCGTTTTTTTCCATACGTGTAAATGCAGAATAAAGAGTAGTTTCTTTCATAATGTATTTTTCATCTGATAGTGCTTTAATCTGCTTGGATATCTCATAACCATAAGATGGTTTGTCAAGCAGAAGATATAGAATTATAGTGTCATTGTATCCTCTTATGATATCGCTGCTGATGCCAGCCATATATCAAGACCTCCTTATATTATTATTCTTTATGCTATAGAGTAGTTGTTTTTAATGATGTGAGTGTAAAAGTAAATTTTGCAGCTCACTGATAATTGTATGCATATACTGCGTTTATCGTACTACGACAGGCATAGTATATCTGTCGTAGTATATATAACATATGATATATAATATGTCAATGTTTTAGGCATATTTATGGATTGACATATTTCAGGCGTGTTTATGGATTAAAGAACAGAAAACATATATAGAAACTGCAATGAAGCATCTTATTACGATAACATTTTAATAATGATATATGAACATATAAGCATTCTGATAATATTTCAATAATTTATTATAAACACTTGACATAATTATATATAAAAGATATATTAAATATATATTATGCATAATAAGATGTTAAGGTTAAAAGCTATTTTGCACCTTGCATCATAAAAATGTTATATTAAAATCTTACAACTTACAAGATTATTTAAAATTATCAACATTGTTTTATTTGTCTGATTTATGTAATGCTGATTTATGTAATTCATTATCGGTTCTGATTATTTTCCATAAGAATTAGAAAAATATAATAATAAACATGAAAATCAAATATTATAAACAAATAGACGCATATTCTGATAATGAAAATTATATTTAATTGATGCTAATATAGATTTAATCATTTAACGAAAGAAGGTGCTTTATGAACAGTAAAGAAAGTATAAAGCCAGATATTGTCATGAAAGAATTCTGGCGGGTTAATGAGAGATTTGCAGATTTGTTCAATGCAGTATTATTTAATGGGAAAAATGTTATAAAATCGGATATGTTAAAAGAAATGGATACAGATATATCAGGAACAATCAAATGGAAGAAGGGACAGAGCTCATTAAAGCGTGTAAGGGATATTGTCAAGAAAGAGTATGATGGTGTAGAATTTAATATATTAGGAATAGAAATACAGGATAAAGTACATTATGCTATGCCACTTAGAACGATGATATATGATGGACTTGGATATCTGAAAGAGTATAATGAACTTAAAGGCAAGAACAGATATACATCAGGAATGACATCAGATGAATTTCTGTCTGGCATGAAAAAGGATGATAGACTTCATCCTATAATAACAATTGTGCTATACTATTCAGAGATGCCATGGGACGGTCCTGTCAGTATAAAAGATATGATGATACATATGAGACCAGAGATAGAAAATATATTTACAGATTATAAAATGAATCTTGTACAGGTGAGGGATTCAGACAGGTATAAGTTTAAGAATAAAGACGTAAAGATGGTATTTGAGATTACAAAGTCCATTTATGAGGAAAACTTCAATAATATATATGATAAATATAATCATAGAAATATATCAATAGAAGTATTAAGAATAATCAGTGTAATGACTGATGCTCCATATCTAATGGATATAACTGATAATAATAAAAGGGGGAATGTGAATATGTGTAATGCTTTAAAGAAATTGCAGGATGAAAGTAAATTGCTTGGTCGTCAGGAAGGATTAGAGGCAGGTCGCCAGGAGGGATTAGAAGCAGGTAGCAGCGAGGAAAGAATAAAAGCAATAGTATCTATGCTGGAATTAGGGCTTACAAAGGAGCAGATAACTACAAAGTATTCAGAAGATGAATATGAAAAGGCAGAAGAGGAATATAAAAGAGCACAAGAGCTGCTTCGTGCATCACAAGCTGCTGACAGGTTATATGAGTTTATAATGGAATCAGAAAATATAGTATTTTTTGGTGGAGCTGGTGTGTCAACAGAATCAGGAATACCTGACTTCAGAAGTAAAGACGGCTTGTACAACCAGCATGACGTTGAATTCGATAAGTATGAACCAGAGTATCTTCTTAGTGCAGAATGCCTTCATCATAAACCTAAAGTGTTCTTCGAATTCTACAGACAGAAGATGGATGCAAGAGGAATTCAGCCCAATATAACACATAAAGTACTGGCTGAGCTTGAAAAAATGGGAAAACTGAAAGCTGTGATTACGCAGAACATAGACGGGCTTCATCAGCTGGCTGGCAGTAAAAATGTTATAGAACTTCATGGTGCTACAACAAGAAACTATTGTGAGAAGTGCAGAAAGAAATATCCATCAGATTATATATATGAAAGTAAAGAAGCAGTACCGCACTGTACAGTATGTGGTGGAATAGTCCGTCCTGATGTAACATTATATGGTGAGCAGCTTCCAGCAGGTGCATACGAGAGTGCAGTTAAAGCTATAAAAGAGGCAGATATGTTTATAGTGGCAGGAACATCACTTAAGGTATATCCTGCGGCAGGACTTGTATGGGACTTTAAAGGAAATCATCTGGTTGTACTTAACAGAGAACCTCTTGACTTTAAGCTGAATGCACAAAACGATATAGAATACACTGGCTCCATGGGAGATGTGTTTGCAAAGCTTGATAATATGCTTCATATGGGATGACAGTAGATCTGGAAGCAAATGTGGACAATATATCTACAACGCTGTATCCGGATGGATTAGGCGGTAAGGCAGTAAAAACCGAAAGAAAGATATATCCTAACGATCCATGTCCATGTGGTTCAGGAAAGAAATATAAAAAGTGCTGCGGAAAAAAGTAGAAAATATATAAACACAGTAAAGTAATACAATACCCCATAAGAAAACGTTTGGGAGAACGTTTTCTTATGGGGTATTGTGCTTAAGGAGAAAGTGATACCTGTTAAGTATAGGGAGGTTTAACAAGTAATCGTTTATGAAAAAGTATTATTAAAATACAATCGTTGAAAGATATAGGAACATATATTAGTCAGCAATCTTATGTCATGTAGCAGTTCTTATGTCCTTCAACAATTGTTATATTAGAGGAAAAATGTGACAGGGATATGGAAAAAGTGTGAGGAAAATGTGAAGAGATAAAAAATAAATTCCCATCAATATCATACATGATACATAAATTGATATATATCATATAAAATACACATTATAATAAAACAGTTCATATATGTATTAAGGAATATATCAGCATAATATGGGCAGAATCAAGTATTAAATGTGTAAGTAAATGGAGTGAAAATGGAAAAATGGGAAAAAACGGAAATCGAGAATATTTGGAGAAAAGAAGCTTGAAAAATACAGTATTTAAAGGAACAGGAGGAGCAGAAAAAACAGAAGAAACAGAAAAGAGAATAATAAATACTGAATCAATAGAATATTTTAAAAGGGTACTTATAAGAAATGAAAAAAGTATACAGACAATAGAAAAGTATATAAGAGATATAAAAAAGCTGATGATATATGCACACGGGCAAAGTATAAGTAAGGAAATGCTTCTTGAATACAAGGAATATCTTGAAAAATGTGGCAGGTACAGGATATCAAGCATAAACTCTTATCTTGCTGCAGCGAATCATTTCTGCGAAGTGATGGGCTGGATGGATATAAGAGTGAAGATGATAAAAGTGCAGAGAGCTGTTTTCATACCAGAAAATAAAGAAATAACAATGAACGAATACGAAAAGCTTGTAAAGACAGCATATAAAAAAGGTGATGACAGACTTGCACTTATAATAGAAACACTTGGAAGCACAGGAATAAGGATAAGCGAACTAAGATATATAACAGTAGAATCCCTTAAATATGGCATGGCAGATATTCATAACAAAGGAAAAGCAAGAAGAATACTGTATCCTGGCGAGCTGCTTAAGCTTCTAAAAGAGTATGTCAGAAAAAAATATATTACACATGGAAGTATATTTGTAACATCTAGTGGCAATCCAGTAAACAGAAGCAATGTATGGCGGATGATGAAAAACATATGCAGGCTGGCAGGTGTCAGTGCTGATAAAGTATTTCCACACAACATGCGACATCTTTTTGCCAGAACTTTCTATAAGATAAAAAATGACATAGCAAAGCTTGCAGATGTCTTAGGACACAGCAGTATTGATACAACAAGAATATATATAAAGTCCACAGGGAGGGAGCATAAAAGACAACTGGATAAAATGAATATGATAATAGGCACGAGATATAAACAAGGACAGGGAGATATCGGATGGTGAATACTAAATAATGAGCAAAAAATGAACAAAATAAATAGAAGGGGTGGATAACATAATAAATATTATGTTGTATTATCACAGAATCTTCACAGATGATAGCACATCATTAATGATATAGCAAGTAAATAATACATATTTCACATAAAAATACAATATTTCGACATTATTAAGATGTTAAATCCACATTATTACAGACTACATTTTGTATATTATATGAGTTCTTTCATATTAATAATGAACTACTTATATATAAATATGTCTAATCATACGCCATCTCAGGCGGTTAATCCATATAAGCAATCTTAATAAACAACATAATATTTATTACGTTGTACCGACAATGAGTTAAAAAGCACTTAATAAGCTGCAAGCAGTCAGGCAGAATCAAAAAATTGTAATTGAGGCAGTGTGGAGAATTCACACTAGGTATATGTGTCTGCGCTGGTTTGACACAAGCAAATATAGCAAAAAAGGCGCAGAAATGAGGAATATTATGCAAATCAACAGAGAAGATTACATAATCGAACGCGATTACAGAAAGAAAAGGCTCGAAGAGTTCCAGGAGGCTATCCAGGAAAACTTAAAAGGATTATCTACAGAGATTATAGGTGAGCTTGTAGATGAAAGAGAGCGTCAGAATCTTACACAGAAGGATGTAGCAGATATAACAGGCATACTTCCTTATAATCTTGCAAGATTCGAGACAGGAACACGTATTCCAACACTTATGGTGCTTGAAAAGTATGCTTCGGCACTAGATAAACACATAGAGATAAGACTGTGCGATAACGTAAAAAAGTAAAACAAACATGAAGCTTTATCTGATGGCACGTTGCTTTGTCACGGCAGCAGGATGGGTGGACATAGTATCAGAAAGAATCCGGGGCGATGAGGTATAAGACATATCTTAAAAGATGTGTTTAGAGGCTTATTTGCCGCGGAATGGCGAAGCCAACCCTAAAACCATGATAAAGGAAATTATACATAGTATAAGCCATGCATATGAGGTTAAAAAAATATGTAAATGGAAATGTGGATATAGATAAAGGCGAAGAGAGGGATGAGCAGCAGATATGTGGTATGCAGTGCAGGTGGCAACTGGCAGAGAAGAAACAGCCAGAGATATGTGCAGAAAACTTTTAAACAAAGAATCATATACAGACATATTCATAATCAGATTCGACAGAGCCAAAAGATACTATGGAGCCTGGCATAAGGAAAAGAAAATCATGTTTCCAGGATATATGTTTATCGACACAGACAATCCCAGTGATATATACGAACAACTAAAGAATGTACCTGAGCTTACTAAGATACTTGGCAGGGAAGGAAAAGACTTCATATCTATAGAACCAGGTAAGGAAGCTATGTTTAGGGCTATGGTTAACGAAGCTTATGAGATACCTGTATCAACAGGAATAATCGAAGGCGACCGGGTGATAGTCAAAGACGGACCACTTGTGGGAATGGAAGCTTATATAAAGAAGATAGACAGACACAAGAGGATAGCGGTACTTAATGCAGAGATGTTCGAGCAGGAGATAAATGTGAGTGTGGGGTTGGAGATAGTGCAGAAGGTGTAGATTTATTACAGTATCAAGGATACAGAAGGATTCCAATCTAAAAGAAAATTGAAGAAGAAATTGAGACTAGAATGGTGTTGGAATATAGAGAGGGGAAAACATAAATGAATATTATTTTACTTTCTGGTGGTTCAGGCAAACGACTCTGGCCTCTTTCTAATGATATACGTAGCAAGCAGTTTATAAAACTGTTTAAGAATGGTGATGAGTATGAGTCAATGGTACAGCGTGTCTATCGCCAGATTACCACGGTGGATGCAGATGCAAAGATTACCATTGCAACGAGTAAATCACAGGCGAGTGCTATAAAGAATCAACTAGGTGAGAGGACTTCTATTTGTGTAGAGCCTTGTCGACGTGATACGTTTTCAGCTATTGTGCTGGCCGTTGCTTATCTTCATGATGAGCTAGGTGTTGCAGAGAATGAAGTGGTAGTTGTCTGTCCGGTCGATCCATATGTAGAGTACACCTATTATGAAGCTATTAAGACACTATATGAGCTGGCAGAAAAGGGAGATGCAAAACTAACTTTGATGGGGATTGAGCCAACACATCCTAGCGAAAAGTATGGTTATATTATCCCTGAAAATGAAAAAAATATAAGCAAGGTCAAGGAATTTAAGGAAAAACCGAATTTGGAAACAGCCAAGAAATATCTAGCCCAGAGTGCGTTATGGAATGCCGGCATATTTGCTTTCAAGCTAGGTTATTTGTTGGAAAAAGCGCATAGCATGATTGATTTTGAGGATTACCGTGACCTGTTTAACAAGTATGATAATTTAACTAAGATTAGTTTTGACTATGCTGTGGTCGAAAAAGAGTCCAGTATTCAAGTTGTTCGTTATAGTGGTGATTGGAATGATGTCGGCACTTGGAACATGATGGCTGAAGTTATGGCAGACAAGACGAAGGGCAAGGTTGTTTTGGATGAAACCTGTAAGAATACTAATGTGGTGAATGAACTTAACATACCTATACTATGCATGGGGTGTAAGGATATGATTGTGGCTGCCAGCGGTGATGGCATCTTGATTGCTGATAAAGAACGTAGCGATTACATGAAACCTTATGTCGAAAAAATCGAGACGGAGGCAATGTATGCTGAAAAGTCTTGGGGTACATATACAGTTATAGATGTACAGCCTGGTTCTATGACAGTCAAGGTTTCAATGAGAGCTGGCGAGCATATGACTTACCATATGCATAACTACCGCGAAGAAGTTTTGACGGTTGTTTCAGGTAAGGGTAAGGCGATTGTAGATGGTATGGAGCAAGTATTGCGAACTGGTGATGTGATTACCATTGCAGCAGGATGCAAGCATATGGTGGAAGCTAATACAGCACTAGATATGATTGAAGTCCAGCTTGGCGAGGAAATCAGCGTTACAGATAAGATTAAATTTCGGATGGAATAAAAACAGTGGGAGACAGAGTAATGGAAATCATGAAATTGATTCCGACGGGTAAAGATTATTTGTGGGGTGGTACACGACTTCGGGAGGAATATGGTAAAAAAATCGATTTGACCCCATTAGCAGAAACTTGGGAGTGTTCGGTTCATCCGGACGGTCCATGTTATGTGGCAAATGGGACATATAAAGAAAAAACATTGGCTGAAGTGCTAAAAACACATCCTGAATATCTTGGAACAAAAGTAGAAAATGGTGAATTACCGGTATTGGTTAAATTTATAGATGCCAAGAAAGACTTGTCGGTTCAAGTTCACCCTAGTGATGAGTATGCAAGAGAACATGAAGGTGACAACGGCAAGACAGAGATGTGGTATGTTATCGATGCCGATGAGGATGCACATCTAATCTATGGCTTTCAACATGAGGTGACAGAAGACATTCTTCGAAAAGCAGTCGAAACAGGAACATTGGATAAGCATCTGCAGAAGGTTTCAGTCCACAAAGGCGATACTTATTTTGTTCCAGCAGGCACAGTACACGGTATCGGCAAGGGTATTTTGGTGGCTGAAATTCAGGAAAGCTCCAATGTGACATACCGTGTCTATGATTATGATCGTGTGGATAAAAATGGTAAAAAACGTGAATTGCATTTTGACAAAGCTGTGCAAGTTATGAATATGAAAGTCGCACCAGATGTCAGTCAAAAACCAAGAATGGTGAAGTACTATTCCGGATGCTCTCGTGAATTGCTTTGCCGTTGTAAATATTTTGAAACAGAGAGAATACAAGTAACGAAGGGGTTTGCCTTTTCTGTAATGGACACTTCATTTCAGGTATTGATGTGCCTGGATGGATATGGAGAAGTGCAGACGATGGATGCTGAGCAGAAGCCGATGCGGTTCAGTAAAGGTGAAACACTGTTTTTTTCTGCAGGACTGGGCAGATGTTTAGTCGTTGGTGATGCAGAATTGATTAAAGTTCGTTGCTAAATAAGTCGGTGGTGAGGATGAGCAAATGGCAAGAATGAAATTTATGAATACGGAGATTGATAACTTGACAATGCAGGAAACGCTACAGGCTATTGATCGGCTGATTCAAGAAGATAAAAGCGCATATGTGGTAACCCCGAATGTGGATCACATCGTACAGCTTGAAACAAGTAAAGAATTACAGGCGGTTTATGAGAATGCATCATTGATTCTAACAGATGGTAAACCACTGCTGTGGATTGCTAAATGGTATGGAATACCGATTAAAGAGAAAATTTCAGGATCGGATTTATTCCCACTTTTATGCGATATGGCTGCAAAAAAAGGATATAAGATGTTTTTTTTAGGTGCCGCTGAGGGCGTAGCAGCAAAAGCCGCAGAGAATCTCGCAAATAAATTTAATCAATTACAGGTTGTTGGTACCTACTCTCCTCCATTCGGATTTGAAAAAAATCAGGATGAGATGGATAAAATTAAAGCTATGATAAAAGAGACCGCCCCGCACATTTTGATTGTTGGATTAGGTTGCCCAAAACAGGAAAAGTTTATGTACCATCATTGTAAAGAACTTGGAGTACCTATTTCCTTTGGATTGGGTGCTAGCTTTGACTTCGAGGCGGGAAATATAAAAAGAGCCCCTCGTTGGATGTCTAATCATGGGTTGGAGTGGCTTTTTAGGATAACACAGGATCCAAAGCGTATGGCAAAACGTTACTTGGTGGATGATTGGAAAATTCTCGGTCTAGCAGTTAAGTATAGAAAGGGAAGTCGATAAATGAAAATAGATAATATCACAATCCATCGTAATTGTAATTATGGATCAGTACTTCAAGCTTATGCAACACAAAAGACTTTTGAAGAACTTGGATTTGAGTGTGAAACGATAGATTTTATTAGACAGTTGGATACGAAGAACGGAGCTTTAAAGCGTCTGAAAAATAAGAGTAGAAAACTTGCAAAAAATTCAGTATTGCTGTTTGTTGCAAAAGCTGTAATGCTCATTTCGTATATCAAGAAGGAAAAGATATTTAATCAGTTTATTAATAGATACATTTATCTGAGTAAGGAGTCTTATTATAATAATGATGAATTAAAAAATAAGCTACCTAAAGCGGATGCATACTGCACAGGAAGTGATCAGATATGGAATAGCTTTTGGAATGAAGGCATCGAGTTAGCATATTATCTGGATTTTGTTCCTGACGATGCTTTTTGCTTTTCTTATGCATCCAGTATTGGACAAAAAATAGAAACAGATGAAAAGAAAATGATTTCTCAAATGCTACAGAAATATAAATATATATCTGTAAGGGAGAGTCAAAGTATAGAATCATTAAATGAAATAGGCATTAGAAATGTTGTACAGGTACTGGATCCAACACTGTATAGAACATACGATTTGTGGAAACAGCTTGCATCGGATAAATTTAATAAAAGAAAATATGTTGTAACGTATAATCTTCATCATGACAAAAAACTTGATGCTTTTGCAAATAAACTAGCAAAAGAAAAAGGCCTTGAATTATTAAATATTTCTTACAACTGGCATGATGTGATTCGCCCAGGTAAATTGGTGTGGTGTCCTAGTGTTGAAGAGTATCTTGGACTTATAAGAGATGCGGAATATGTTATTGCAGATTCTTTTCACGCAACAGCATTTTCTATTCAGTTTCATAAGAAATTTATTTCATTCTATCCAGAGAAGGCAAGCATGAGAATAAGAGATATCTTAAAAAAACTTGATATTTCCCAAAGAGGAACAGAAGGAAATCCGAATATACAGGATATTGAAGCTGATATAGACTATAATGCAGTAGATAATTTGCTCAATAAATATAGGAAACAAGATAAGGAATACTTGTATACTGTAACAAATGCAATAAAAATGAAATAAGGTAAATCCAATGGATAAAGTTTATTCGTAAAAAAAGAAGAGTATTGACAAGATTATTATCGGGAGACGTTATTGTGTGAATAGCATGGACATCATGTGAAAATGTATGTGTGGAATTTGTTACGGAGCAAAATTTAAAGGATGGGATGGGCATGAGGTCTTTGTTCTGTCAAAGTAATAAGAGGTCAAAATGAAAAAAAACATACCTGTTTTGTATCAAGAAGAATCAGATTGTTGTGGATGTGGTGCTTGTTTAAACATATGCCCACGGGACGCAATAAGTATGGTGGCAGATGAATGCGGATTTCTATATCCAGAAATTGATGGTGATTTATGTGTTGGATGTAGAAAATGCACATCTGTTTGTGCTTTTCAAAATATTAATGAGAATAATACACCATTGAGTGTATATGCGGCTGTTTCACAAAATAAAGAACAAGCTGTTAAGTCTGCATCAGGTGGTATTTTTGCCTCTCTTGCAGAAGATTACATAAATAAAGGTGGAATCGTTTTTGGAGCTGCATTTGATGAAAAAAGAGGAGTCCTGCATCAATGTATTAACAAGACGGAAGAACTGTATCTTTTACAGGGTTCTAAATATGTTCAGAGTAAAATAGGTAGCACCTATAAAGAGGCAAAAGAACTATTAATTGCTGGTAAAAAGGTTCTTTTTTCTGGGACACCTTGTCAGATAGCTGGATTGAATTCTTATCTGGGGAAAGAGTATGATGGACTTTTGACAGTGGATATTATATGCCACGGTGTTCCAAGTGAGAAAATATTTCAGTCATATTTGCATTTTATAGAGGAAAAGTACGACGGTAAATTAACGTATTTTACATTTAGAGATAAAAATATAGGGTGGGGAATTAACGGAAAAGCAGTTTTCGAGAATCACGCAGGAAAAAAGAAAAAAGTAACTTTATGGCAGAGCGGTTCATCCTATCTTTTTTATTTCATAAAGGGATGGATTTACCGAGAGAATTGTTATCAATGCAAATATGCTGGAACTCATCGACCTGGTGATATTACTTTAGGTGATTATTGGGGAATTGAAAAACAGCATCCTGAATTTCTGTCATCTGGCTGGGATGAAAGTAAAGGAATTTCGGTAGTTATTTCAAATACAGAAAAAGGAAAAACTACTTTAGAAGGATTACAAGGAGTGGAATTTAAGAAAAGTACATTTGAGAAAGCAGCAGCAGCAAATGGTCAATTAAGGCATCCAAGTGAGCAGGGAAAAAGGCAAGAGATTCTGCAATTATATCGTAGTGGAGGATGGAAAGCTTTGGAACAAAGATATCAAAAGAAAATTGGACTAAGAAAATATAGTAGTCAAGTAAAAGCCGTTATTCCACTATTTATAAAGAGATGGTTAAAAAGTAAGATATAAGAGGACGAAAAAGATGGATTTAAAGAATCAAAATGTTCTTTTCTTTTCTAGAACAATGGGAATTGGAGGAACTTCTAATGTGATGATTCAAATGTGTAAGATTTTAAAACCTATGGTTAATAAAATAGTTGTCTGTTCTACTGGAGGACCGATGGTTGAAACCTTACAAGAAATGGGAATTGAACACGTTCAAATAGATGATGTTGGAACGCATACGTTTAAGACTTTTTTTGAAATTTTGAAACAAGTGTCGCATATAATAAAGAAATATAGAATTACGCTGGTTCATACACATCACAGGATGGCAGCGTTTTATACGGCTATATTGAAAAAAAAGTATAAATTCATATTTATTAACACTTCACACAATACTTTTTATAATAACAAATTTATGACTCGTTTTGCATATAAAAGAGCTAATTTAATAGCATGTGGAGAAATGGTAAAGAAGAATTTAGTCAATTACTTTGGAATACCGGAACATAAGGTGACGGTTGTACATAATGCTATTGAGAAGTTCGATGGAAAAGTAGAAATAATATCGGAATTAAAGAAATTGAAGGACGATGGATATTACTTAGTCGGTAATGTCGGGCGGTTTGCAGAGCAAAAGGGAATGGAATATTTCATTGATTCCTACCCTCTTGTGAAAAAAGAAAGTAATAAAATTAAGTATATCCTTATTGGTGATGGGGTTGATAGGGAAAAACTCGAAGATCAAATCGAAAGATTAGGAGTTCAAGATGACGTTATTTTTCTTGGCTTTCGAAGAGATGTTCAGAATGTTCTGTCGCAAATCGATTTACTTGTTTTAAGCTCCTTATGGGAGGGATTACCATTGACACCCATTGAGGGTTTCTCTGTAGGAAAGACGGTTGTAGCTACGGCAGTCGATGGAACAGTTGAAATCGTAAAAAATGGGGAAAATGGTTTTCTTATTCCGGAAAAGGATTCGGAGTCAATTGCTAAAAAAGTGTTATGGCTGTTTAACCACCAAAATGACCAGAAGAAGATGGAGAGGATGGCATTTGAAACATTTGAAACCGAATTTAGCTTTGATAGGTTCACTGAGAAAATATTGAATTACTATATTTACATTAATGAGGAATAGAAAATGAAAAAAAGAAAAGTCTTATTTCTACACAACTCAGTGGCTGAATACAGAATTGAATTCTGGAAGTATTTAGCTAAGAGCATGGATTTATCTTTGTTAATTACTAATAAAGATCTAGATAATCGAATCTATGGTTTGGAAAAAGATATCAATGGTCTTAATATAAGTTATTTTGATTTAAAAAAAAGTCTTTGGCACGGAAAATGGAATGCGCGAGAATTTGATGCAGTAATTTTGCCACCTGCAGATAGATTTAAGGAATTTCTAATTGGTTTATTATATGCGATTGGTTGCAAATTACATAAGAAAAAATGTATATATTGGACAGAACATTGGGAAGCTGAAGTGAAAGATCAATCTATTTTAAGATTTTTATTTAATATTACAAAGCATATAGAAATTGGTATTCTTGCAAGACTGTCAGATGTATGCATTGCATCAGGAACAAAAGCTGCTGATTTTTATAAGCAACTGAATATTAATACAAATAAAATAGTAATTGCTACAGATAGTAGCACATCACCTGAAAACCATGGTTCGATTGATTTTTCTGCTGAATACGGAATACCAGACACAGCTAAAGTAGTACTCTATTTTGGTAGAGTAGTTGAGCGAAAAGGTCTTGGATATCTTCTTAAAGCGATTGAATTAGTAAGTGAATACAACAGAGAGAATAATATGTGGCTTATGATATGTGGAGAGGGGCCATACTTGGATACAGCAAAACAATATGTGAAAAAGAATAAACTTTCTCGGGTTGTTTTTGCTGGGAAAATTCAACCGATTCATAGAAAAAAATTTTACACTAGAGCTAGTGTGTTTGTTTTGCCTTCGTATCCTAGAAAGGGCAGTGTGGAAATCTGGGGATTAACTGTAAACGAGGCTTTGGAGGCAGGAACTCCGGTGGTTGCAACAGATGCAGTTGGGGCAGCTTTTGATTTACTTGACGGTAATAATGGCATTATGATTTCCCATAGTTCTGTCGAAGAGCTTGCTAACGCAATAAAAAAGTATTCAAATAAGAGCTTATATGAGCAGCACTGCAAAGAAGTCGCAAATAGATTTTCTGTTAAAAATATGGCTACTGTTTTTGAAAAATGTATTAATAATAACAGTTAATTGTGCGATAGTCACAGATGTTTTCTGTTCAAAGACGTTTCAGAGAAAGAAAATATCGTTGCAGGAATCACTTTAAAGAGAATAAGTGATATTAATTTGTATGCGATTGTTTTTTATTTAATAATGGAAAAACTTGCTAAAAGGAAACATAGGAGGAACAGAAAAATGATTCCTAAAAAAATACATTATTGCTGGTTCGGTGGCAATAAAAAAAGCCAATTAATTATGGATTGTATAGCATCATGGAAACACTTTTTTCCAGATTATGAAATTATAGAGTGGAATGAAAGTAACTTTGATATTCGCCAATGTAATTATGTTGCGCAAGCCTACGATAAAAAAAAGTGGGCATATGTTTCGGACTATGCGCGGATGAAAATTTTAGACTTATATGGTGGAATTTATTTTGATACAGATGTTGAGGTTATAAAAAAATTTCCGGAAGAACTAATGGAATCCTCATTTGCTGGAATTGAAGAGTTTTCAAAACTTGTTGCACCAGGTCTTGTTTATGGATGTGAGGCTGGGGATGTTATTGTTCATAGAATGGTTGAAGAATATGAACAAGATTCTTTCATAAATGAAGGAGTCGATAATATATTAACAATTAATAAGCGTATTACAAGGATTTTAGATAAATATGGATACATACATGATGACCAATTTCAAGATTTAAAAATATTAAAAGTGTATCCTAGTGAAGTTTTTTGTGCATATGATGGAAGAAGAAGAAAGACGAATATTACAAGCAATACGTTAGCTACACATCATTATACTGCAAGTTGGTTGCCTTGGTACAGAAAGATTAGACTTATTATAGGGACAAAATTGAGACACATTGGAGTGATAAAATGACAGTATTTCTTGGTGGATTATATCTGTTTTTGATTTTTAATGGTGCTATTTTTAATCTTGCTCCATTACCTGATTTTTGCGGATTATGGGACGAAGCAATTACAGTTCTTTTAATATTATTGAGTTTTTTTAAATTAATAAAAACAAACAAGGGTTGCTTTTTATTAAATAATGATTTTCACTTTTTGACACCATGGTTGATTATTGTTATAACAGGTGTGATTTCAAATTTAATATGGGGTTATGCTGGTTCTTGGCAAGCCGTGATTAGAGATATGGTAGGCTTTCTTAAATTTCCGATTTGTTTTATAGCAATCAGATTTTTAGGATATGATAAAAAAATCAGATGTTTTTTAGAAAACAAAGGATTTAAAGTTCTTAAGGTTATAATTATTGTAATTTTTGCTTTTGGTGTAGTTTCTCTTTTTAAAGATATAGGACTTTCTCAAAGTTATGAAATTAGACATGGAATATATTCTTACCAGTTTCTTTTTAATCATCCAAATTCATTAGGACTTGTAATGGTTCTTCTTCTTTGTTTGATCGATTCATTTGAAAATAAACATAATTTTAATTATATAATTATGTGTTTGGGAACATTAGTATTAACAATGCGTACAAAAATATTAGCTTTTGTTGCGGTTTTTATCTATGTAAAATATGGCGAAAAGTGGTCAAAAAAATACAAGGCTATTTTTTGGTTGAGTGCAATTTGCCTGATTTTACTTGTTTCCTATGGAAAGCTTTCTGTGGTTATGAAGTGGACTGAATCGGGGCGAATGAGCTTTTGGACTGAATCTTTTAATTTAGCAGAAAAATGTTTCCCATTGGGATCAGGCTTTGGAACATTCGCTTCACATGTTTCTGGAAAATATGGATCTAAATTGTATTCTTTTATACATATAAAAGAGATATTTGATGCAAAAGGTAATCCTACAGCAGTGTTGGGTGATACAGGGTATCCATATTATATTGCTCAGTTTGGAGTAATAGGTATTATGTTGCTAGCATTGTCATTAAAGAACTTGATGAAAATAATTAACAATAAAATGAATGGTTCTGCTCTGCTGTTGTTAATATATCTTGGTATAGCATTGACTGGAGAATCAACATTACTAAATGCAGGTGTTGAAATTGCTGTAACATTAGCAGTCATTATTGCAAAAAACAATTGAATTGCGTTTAGCAAAACAGAAAATGGTTGAGAAAGTAAATGCAATTGTAGTAGAAAGGAGTAAATAATGCGGCTTTTAATTGATTTAAGTACATTTACAAGTGCTCATAATGGAGGAAAAGATGAAGTAGCATATAATCTGCTTAGAGGTTTTTCTAAACTACAAGTCACGTCAAACATAATTTGTATAGCAAGAGAAGAAGTGATGAAAAAAATAAAGGCAATAGATTCTAATTACTGCGTTGTGTCTATTAATAGAATTAGTTTTGGTACGCGATTTGGACCTGTGATTTCTGCAATTCCAGACCTCATATATGTAGGAAAATTAAATAAAATCATAAAAAACAAGCATATTGATGCAGTATTGTACACTAACAAGTTTGTTCCGCCTGTTAAATTAAATGTACCAACATTAGTTATTCCTCACGATATACAGCCGTTGACGTTATGTAAATTACATAATTCAGTGTATAACAAGTGCGCAGCAATTATGACTAAAAACACTTTATCAGTATGTGATTACATTATTTCTATATCTGATTTTGATAGAAATGATATGATTTCAAAAGCTCCAAAGTATTTTGACAAGTATCAAACAATATATAATCCAATTTGTTTTAAAGACTATTGCTACGAGAAGCACGAAAAGAAATATATTACAGCCATAAATATTCAATGGAAACATAAGAATGTTGATACTATTATTAATGCTTATGCACAGGTTGCAAAAACTACGGATTTAAATCTGGTACTTGTTGGAAAGCTCCCTAAGAATATAGAAGAACTTAAAACTATTGTGAAAGATAATAATTTGGATGACAGAGTTTTTTTTACTGGCTTTGTATCTGATGAGCAGATGGAAACGATTATTAAAAAAACTCGTATATATATTAATGCATCATATTTTGAGGGGTTTGGAATGACTTCAATTGAAATGATGGGAAGTGGTATACCTACGATTGTTGCAAATAATACTGCACAAAAGGAAGTTACAATGGGGTTATGCAGATATTATGAGCCAACTAATGATAAGTTCAAACTGGCTGAACAAATCTTAGAAGAAATAAAAAACCCAAAATCAGAAACAGAACTAATTGAAATTGCTGAAACTTTAAAACGACGATATTCTTATGAGATTATCGCAAATAAATATTGGGAATTCATTGAAATGTGTATTTAGGTGGGATTATGGATCGAAGCGTTAAAATCAATTATATATACAGTACATTTTATCAGATTTTATCTATTATACTTCCTTTGGCAACAACGCCGTATATTTCTAGGGTATTAAGTGTAGATAGCATTGGGGTATATAGTTTTACCGGCTCAATAGTATCCTATTTTGTTTTGCTTTCTTCATTCAGCTTTCAAACATATGGTCAAAGAGAGGTAGCATATAAAAAGAATGATAAAGAGGATATATCAAGATTGTTTTTTGAAGTTCAAATGAAAAAATTGCTTTTTACATTGGTGGCGTATATTTTATTTATGTTCTTTTGGTTTAGTACAAATATATATAAAGAGATGTATTTACTTCAATCAATCTCAATTGTTGCCTCTTTTTTTGATATTACATATTTACTACAAGGCTTAGAACAGTTTAAACTAACGGTAGTGCGAAACTCAGTTGTTAAGTTAGTTGGATTTGCGTTGATTCTTATACTTGTAAAAAAACCGACAGATATATATATGTATACAATAATTCAAACGGGAACGATTTTACTTGGCAATCTGTCTACATGGCTATACCTGCCTCGGTTTGTGAGTGTAAAATATTTTAGACTTGAAAAAATAACAAATGGTTTAAGTGAACTTTTTCAACTATTTATACCTGTTCTTTCTATTCAACTATACTATACAATAGATAAAACAATGTTAGGAATGACCTCAAACGGTATGACAGAAAATGGGTATTATGAGCAGGCAATTAAAATTATTAGATTATGTCAGAGTATGATGGGAGCAATGGGAGGTGTGTTATTATCATCCGTACCACGAATTCTTGTAAATTCTGGTAAAGAGATAGTTAAAGAAACTATTAATCAGGCAATTAGATTGAATTTGTTTATTGCAGCTCCAATCACAATGGGACTAATTGGAATAGCGGATGTAATGGTACCATGGTTTCTAGGAACTGGATATGAAAAGTCTGTTACGTTAATCTGTCTGTTTGCTCCGATGACAATTTTGTCAGCCATTAGTATGATAATAGGAAATGGTATACTACTTCCGTTGAGAAAACAAAACTGTTTGACGATAGCAACATTTGGAGCTATGATTTTCAATGTTATATTTAACATTATTCTTATTCCTCAATTTGGTGCGTGCGGTGCAGCATTAGCTTCTGTTGGTTCTGAAATTGTCACATTAGCAATACAATACTTTTTTGCAAAAGAGTACATTGATTTGCATATTATAGTAAAAAATATATTCAAATATCTTGGCGCAGCGGTAATAATGTATATTTGTATATTTGTGGTAAAAAGTCTTTTTAGAAACTATATGGGAATGTTTGCAATTACGTTAGTACTAATTGTAGTTGGAATAATTGTTTATTTTTCAATAATGTGCTTTATGAAAGATGATGCTCTAATTGGTTCATATAAATTAAATAAATTCAAAAGTAAACATTAGATAGTACGTACCTAGACTCTGTCAGCAAAAGGTATGATAATAAACAATCTTTCTAGTGTGAGTACTAATATATGATTTTATGAAATGTCCTAAAAATATCTTGAAAATTCTCTAAAGAAGAGATTCAATATCAAAATATTTTGGAATAGACGGATTCCGTGGTGAAGTTAGAAGGATTATGCCTATAATGTAGGCAACTTCTTAGGTTGATATTAGAATGCCTTGCTTGAGTGCAACGGTGCCATTACCCCTTAGCGTATAGTTATCGGCAAGGACACTCGTCATAGCTTCTATATGTTTGAGTATAGTCTGGAGGCTGGATTGATTTCTTCTAGTGTAGCTAGTGTAGAAGTTTATCTGCGACATGTTAAAACTACATCTTCGTTGGTTTATATTGCACGTGTGGATGACTTTGACTGCAGTATCATAATATCAGCTTGTTACAATCATGTGAGGAAAGAAGAAATCAATGAGCGAACTGGACGTATCTTTGTAGATTTATCTGTAGGTGTTGGAGAATATTCGCATGACCGATAAAAAGTCTGCGCAGAATGATTCGACTGTGCAGGAAGCAGTAAATAAAGTATCTGAGGCACTTGACGATAATGGTCACGTTCTTGCCCGTGAGTCTGGCGCTGAGCCGGTCGTTTGTGTTATTGTGGAAGCACTTGGTCATGATACATGTCAGAAGAATGTTGATGAAGTAGTCAACAGGAGCTGTGAAAATGTGTATAAAAGCATAAAGTCAATGACGACTCTAGCAAATATTCGGAGTTGTTTTGCATAATAGAGGGAAGATTTAATAGACGAGAAAAGTAAATAATGGGAGGGATAAATCTATGTGCGGAATAGTAGGTTTTACAGGAAAACAACAAGCAGCACCAATCTTATTAGATGGTCTGTCTAAACTTGAATATAGAGGATATGATTCAGCTGGATTAGCTGTACGTGATGGAGATAATCTGGCTGAAGTAGTTAAAGCAAAAGGTCGTTTAATAAATTTGATGGAGAAAACAGATAATGGCAATGCATTAAAGGGTACATGTGGTATAGGCCATACTCGCTGGGCAACACATGGTGAGCCAAGTAAAACAAATGCACATCCACATGTTTCTGGCAATTGTACTCATTCTGGTTCAGGTGCTGTAGAATCAGAGGTTGTAGGTGTACATAATGGAATCATTGAGAATTATACAGAGTTGAAGGAAAAACTGTTAAAGCATGGTTATACTTTTTATAGTCAGACTGATACAGAGGTAGTTGTTAAGCTGGTTGATTACTATTATAAAAAGTATAATCTTGGTCCGGTTGATGCTATTGCGAAGACAATGGTACGCGTGCGTGGTTCATATGCATTGGAACTTATGTTTCGTGACTATCCAGGTGAAATTTGGGTGGCTCGTAAGGATAGCCCTATGATTATAGGAATTGCAGATGGTGAAACATATGTGGCTTCTGATGTTCCAGCAATTCTCAAATATACGAGAAATGTATATTATATCGGTAATCTTGAGTTTGCAAAGCTGACTCCTGGTGAAGCACATTTTTATGATTTGAATGGTGATGAGATTGAAAAGCAGACTACAGAGATTAAGTGGGATGCAGAAGCAGCAGAAAAGGGCGGTTTTGAGCATTTCATGATGAAGGAGATCCATGAACAGCCTAAAGCTGTTAAAGATACACTGAACTCTGTAATTAAAAATGGTTCAATTGATTTGTCTAGTCTTGAAATCACAGATGATGAGATTAGGGCTTTTGAACAGATTTATATTGTGGCATGCGGTTCTGCATGGCATGTAGGAATGGCTGCACAATATGTACTTGAAGATATGGCGGACATTCCAGTGCGTATAGAGCTTGCATCAGAGTTTCGTTATCGTAAGATGCCAATTGATCAGAAAGCTTTAATGATTGTTGTCAGTCAGTCTGGTGAAACAGCAGATACGCTTGCAGCATTAAGACTTGCAAAAGAAAAAAATATTACAACTATGGCAATTGTCAATGTTGTTGGTAGTAGTATTGCACGTGAAGCAGATAAAGTATTCTATACTCTTGCAGGTCCGGAAATATCAGTTGCTACAACAAAGGCATATAGTTCTCAGCTTGCAGCTATGTATTGTCTTGCTGTCAAGTTTGCGCATGTCAGAGGAAAAATCACAGATGAGCAATATAGTTATTATATTGCTGAGTTACAGACAATTCCTGAAAAGATACATAAGATTTTAGAAGATAAAGAAAGAATTCAATGGTTTGCTGCAAAGTATGCGAATGCACATGATGTATTCTTTGTTGGACGTGGTATTGATTATGCTGTTTGTCTGGAAGGTAGTTTGAAGCTTAAGGAAATAAGTTATATTCATTCTGAGGCATATGCTGCAGGTGAATTGAAGCATGGTACTATAAGCCTTATAGAGCAGGGAACTCTTGTTATAGGTGTTCTGACACAGAGTAATTTATATGAGAAAACTATAAGTAATATGTTAGAGTGTAAGAGTCGTGGAGCATATTTGATGGGGCTTACTACGTATGGTAAATATGAAATAGAGGATCAGGTTAACTTTACTATATATGTACCAAAGATAGATGAGTATTTTATTGGAAGTTTAGCTGTTGTACCATTACAGTTACTGGGATATTATGTATCTGTTGCAAAAGGCTTGGATGTTGATAAGCCTAGAAACCTTGCAAAAAGTGTTACTGTTGAGTAATACATTGTATATATAAGGCTCATTTATTTGCAAATTAGTGATATACTGTAAGCGATAGCTCTCTTGGTTTATTGAATAATTATACATCTATTTGTGATGAACAGCAGGCAATGCTAATATAGCAGCTAAGAAGTGAAAAGAATTAATTTTTGTATTTGGATTCAATTATCATTACCGTGATTAATTGTTTTATAATTCGTTTAATACATTTCTTATTGCTGCTATCTTCTTTGCTGTAAATCCCGGTATCGTTGCCTGTATCCTCTCAATATAACTTTTTGATTGGTTATAATGTTCTCTGCATACATCATATGCTGATAACTCTCTTATTAGTATTGCATATGTTCCTGTACGTTTTAATTCATGCTATTCCCTGCTATACTTTACTAACTCAATTATCTTTTCTCTTCCATTATTTTGCTCAAAACATCTTAACCGGCTCATCCTGTCTGCTCCCCGCTTACTCCAGCCTTTCGGTCTTGAACTTAATCGGTCTGATAATACATGACTTACATGACTCTCTGCACTACAGCCATCTATTTCTTTATTTCTAAGGCTTCTCATTACTGCTGACCAGTTACAAAGTACATATGTTCTAAGGTCACTTATATATTTTTCTTTTGCTTGAGCGGCATTCTTTTATTATAGCTGCCCACTTTTTAAGATTGTGCTGTGTTTCCAGTTTCCTAGCATTCAATAATTATAACCTCCTGAAAAATTTGTGATAATTGTACAATTTGTTAAAATAGTACAACTTGTGCAACTGGATTATTATGGTTATATCAAATTTTTCGGGGGATTTGTAGGTACATGGGTTGGAGCGTTTACTTTTTTGTCGTTACAAAAACTAGTTAAAGCATGATTTTGTATATTTAGGTTCAATATATTTCTGAAATTGGAAAATATTAAGCTGAATAAAACAAATATTTCCGAAATGGGAAAATAATTTGATATTCTGCGTATAATATAACTAATAAGTAACCGGGAAACTATAAGCTAAGATTTCCCGGTTATTTTTGTATAACCAATAAAATCTTTACTCCATTAGGATTAACTTTAAATTGTATTTTCACCATTAATCAGCTATACTACTGATAAAGAGCTTATATAAGTGATGGTTTTGTAAAGGGGATAAATATATTATGAAGAATCTAAAGCTTCCGGTAGGAATTGAAGATTTTCGGGAAATCCGCAGGGATGGTTTTTACTATATTGATAAAACGGGACTGATCGAACAGCTTCTTGACAGCTGGGGGAAGGTGAATCTTTTTACAAGGCCCTGCCGTTTTGGCAAAAGCTTAAATATGAGTATGCTCCGGTACTTTTTTGAAATCGGAACAGATATGACATTATTTAATGGACTTCACATTATGCAAAGAAAAGATCTTTGTGATGAATATATGGGAAGATTTCCAGTTGTGTTTCTTACGCTTAAAGGTGTTGATGGGCTGACGTTTGAAAAAGCAACGAACAAATTAATAAAGATTGTCGCACTTGAAGCAGAACGATTCATTTTTCTGAAGAATAGCGATAAGCTAACTGACAACGAAAAACAAAGATACTGTGCTCTTGTTAAGATGCAGGATGGAAAATATGCAATGGATGAGGATACATTGGAATCAGCGCTTCAGACATTGTCGGAGTTGTTGTACCGCCACTATGGACAGAAGGTAGTCATCCTTGTTGATGAGTATGATGTTCCTTTAGGCAAAGCATATCAAAATGGATACTATAAAGAGATGGTATCAATGATTCGTTCACTGTTTGGAGAAGCTCTGAAAACAAACGAATTTTTGCAGTTTGCTGTTTTGACGGGTTGTCTGCGTGTTTCGAGAGAAAGCATTTTTACAGGTTTGAACAATTTTAAGATTTTTTCTATAACAGATGCAAGATTTGATGAATAGTTTGGTTTTACAGAAGATGAGGTCGGAAAGATGCTGAAAGATTACCATTTGGAAGAGCATCTGGCAGAAATGAAGGAATGGTATGATGGATATCATTTTGGAGATGCTGATATTTACTGCCCTTGGGATGTGATTAATAGAGTAGATGATCTTTGTGATACACCAGAAGCAAAGCCTAAATGTTATTGGATAAATAGCAGTGGCAATGCTTTAGTTAAACGATTTGTTTCCATAGCAAACAGAACGACACAGGATGAAATTGAGCACCTGATTGCAGGTGAACCGATTGAAAAGTCTGTCCGGCTTGATTTGACGTATGATGAGATTGATAAGAGTATAGATAATATCTGGAGTGTTCTTTTTACGACTGGATATTTGACACAGGCTGATATGACGGAACAAGGAGCATATAAGCTGGTTATTCCCAATAAAGAAGTTAGAACTGTTTACATTTCACAGATACAGGAATGGTTTAAGCAAAAAATTGCTGATAATACTGAACAGATGGCATATTTCTGGAAAGCTATTAAAGATGGAAATGCAGAGATAATAGAACAGTATTTAAACCAAACACTAAGTAATACAATCAGTGTTTTTGATACAAAAGCACCTGAAATGGAAAAGGAAAACTCATATCATACTTTTCTTGCAGGGATGTTGACGGGAAACACAGATTGGGTGGTAAAGTCAAATGTAGAAGCTGGAGAAGGGTTTGCGGATATTATCATTAAACCGCAGAATCCGGACGATGGTATTATCTTTGAACTTAAGTATTCTAAGGAAGCTTCAGGGTTAGATAAAGCCTGTGAAAGAGCAATTAAACAAATCGGAGACCGAAGATATTCAGAGTATCTTAAAAATGATGGTCGTCACAATATGATATTTTACGGCATTGCTTTTTACAAAAAGAGATGTAAGGTAGTAGTTGATAAACTGAATTAAAATAAGGAACAGACATAATGAATACAGATAATAGCGTGAATAATATGTGTTACAGTACATCTGGCAACAGTATCTGTGTTGAAGCCAAAGGTGGTATATGTGCTCCTATGGTTCATATGAGAACTGCTCTAGTGGAAGATGCTAAAGAACTTCTTTCCATATATGCACCGTATGTCAGGAATACTGCGATAACATTTGAATATGATGTGCCATCGTTAGAGGAGTTTCAAGGGCGTATAGAAGCTACATTAAAGAAGTATCCTTATATAGTGGCGTTATATAACGAAAGAATCGTCGGGTATGCGTATGCCGGAATGTTTCATGAAAGAAAAGCCTATGACAGATGTGTAGAGACTTCTATATATGTGGATAAGGATATGAGGCATATGGGTATAGGGCGAATTCTTCATGACGAGCTTGAAAGAGAGCTTAAGGACAGAGGTATTCTTAACATGTATGCATGTATAGCATATCCTAAAGAGGATGATGAATATCTTGATAAGAACAGTGCCATGTTTCATGCACATCTTGGTTACAGACTCGTAGGTGAGTTCTATGACTGTGGTTATAAGTTTGGCAGATGGTATAACATGGTGTGGATGGAGAAGCTTATAGGTGAGCATATTTAGTATAGTATAGCACGTTAGGTGGTGTTATAGGTGGAATATTATAATGGAATTATATGGAGAATTGAAAGTGGCAGAAACAGTGAATATACAGAATAACAGCGGAAATGATAATATTACAGACAATAATGTTATAAACAATAATGATAAAAAGAATAATCATAATAATGAGTTAAAAGACAATGAACTTACAGGCAATGAACTCATAGAAAATGCCATAGAAGCTTTACAGAAGGAACCATCAGAGGAGATGTTAGCACACACTCTTACTGTTATAAGAAGACGTATGAATGATAATGGTCAGCTCATAATAGCGGTTGAACCACCTATGCCAGGGTATCCATCAGAGCATGGTAAAATCAGCAGTCAGCAAGGTTATGGGCTTAAGTTAAAAGCAGTGAAGACGGCGGATGAAAAGCTATGGTGGACAGCGTTTACAAGCTTTGATGAGGAAGTGAAGGGCGCAGACAGTGTAATGTCAACATTTATGACAGATATAAGAAAGCTTTTTGATGCGGCGTTGAAGGTGGATGAAATAGAAGGCATAATACTTAATCCATGGAACAGGACGATTATGCTTGATAAGAAGCTTATAAAGATAATCATCGGAGCATAAGATGTTTAAAAATCTGTATATTAGAAGCTGACACAAAGGATGAGTTTTATTGAGTTTCATGGCAGTTGTTATTGACAAATATAAAATCATCTGTTAACATTACAAGGCAATTAAAGATATACGTAATTAAAGATAGACAGTTCGTTTGTACCATCCTGTCTCTAAATAAAACCAGGACTATTATATTTATTACAATAGCTTATATATTTAGAACGATTATATCAAGGCATGGGTACGCAGTATCTATGCCTTTTTTTGCGTATATGATGATTTATTATGGAATTATTGCAAGCAATGATAAAGCAATGATAAAAGTATAATAAAACCATAATAAAAAAATTAATAAAAGAGGATTATTTATATGTATATTTTAAAAACAGAAGCAAGCTTTGATTCAGCACATTTTCTATCTGGATATGATGGAAAATGTAGTAATCTTCATGGACACAGATGGAGAATTGTTTTAGAAGTGCAGACAGAGGAACTTAAGGATGATCTGCAGCATAAAGGCATGTATGTTGATTTTGGGGAACTGAAAAAGGATTTAAGGGATATAGCAGATTCTATGGACCATGCACTGATTATTGAGAGGAATTCACTTAAGGAAACAACACTTGAGGCCTTAAAGAGTGAGAATTTCAGGATTATTGAACTTGATTTCAGACCAACAGCGGAGAATATGGCAAAGTATTTTTATGAAAAGATAAAAGAGCTTGGATATAGCATGAAATCTGTAACTGTGTATGAAACTCCAGCCAATAGTGCAGCTTATATGGAATGATTCCGGAAAGCATGCTGAATCATAAAAGAATTAGATATGATTAAAGAATTATGGAGGAGTATATGAGTGTATTAGAGGTTGTTGAAAAGTTCGTAAGCATCAATGGTGAGGGCACTAAGGCCGGACAGCTTGCGGTATTTATACGTTTTAAAGGATGTAATCTTAACTGTAAATATTGTGATACAAAATGGGCTAATGAGGCAGATGCTTTAGCTCAGAAGATGACTAAGGAGGATATCCTTGAATATGTTCTATCTACAGGGGTTAAGAATGTCACTCTTACAGGTGGAGAACCATTGTTAAGAGATGGGATTGAAGGTGTTATTGAATGTCTTGCAGATAACAACCTGAATGTTGAGATAGAAACTAATGGAAGTATTCCGCTTGATAATATCCGTAAGCTTCATAAAGATAATGTAACATTTACGATGGATTATAAGCTTTCATGCAGTGGCATGGAGCAGGCTATGAGGCTGGAGAATTTCAGTGTATTAAACAAAAATGATACAGTCAAATTCGTTGCAGGCTGCCATGAGGATCTTGTGAGGACAAAGCAGATTATAGAAAAATACAATCTGTATGGAAAATGCAATCTTTATATAAGTCCGGTATTTGGCATGATAGAGCCAGAAGAAATCGTTGATTTTATGAAGGATAATACTATGAACGATGTTAATATGCAGATCCAGCTGCATAAAATAATATGGGCACCGGATAAAAGAGGAGTTTAGTGTATTAATGTATACAAAGGGCTGATGCAGACTTTTATACAGGTTAGCAGGATGCAGAAATGAGGATTTTATGGAAAAACACAAAAAAATAGATACTAAGGCAATTGAATATCATATAGCCGGTATTCTCAAAGCACTAGGTGATGATCCTGAGCGTGAGGGATTAAAAGATACACCTGAAAGAGTTGCGAAAATGTATGAAGAAGTGTTTGAGGGAATGAATTATACCAATGAAGAGATAGCTGAAATGTTCAATAAAACATTTGCACTTGATAAACATGCTGATAAGGAATGTGCTACTGATGGTGGTGCTTCAGATATGGTAGTTGTAAAGGACATAGATATTTTCAGTTATTGTGAGCACCATCTTGCACTTATGTATGATATGAAGGTCACGGTTGCATATATTCCCAAAGACCGTGTGATAGGACTTAGCAAAATAGCGCGTATAGCAGATATGGTTTCTAAAAGACTGCAGCTGCAGGAAAGAATCGGAAGCGATATTGCTGATATTATCCAGATTGTTACAGGGACAGATGATGTTGCGGTGCTTATTGAAGGCTGTCATAGCTGTATGACTGCAAGAGGAATAAGGAAGGCTGACACAAAAACATATACACAGACATTAAGAGGGAGATTTAACAATGAAAGCAATGGTTTTATTCAGTGGTGGAATAGATAGTACAACATGTCTTGGAATGGCAGTTGATAAGTATGGTGCAGAAAATGTTATAGCATTATCTATATCATATGGTCAGAAGCATACAAAGGAGATAGAGGCATCAGATAAAATAGTAAAGTATTATAATGTAGAACATATTTATCTTGATCTTGCAAAAATATTCCAGTATAGCGACTGTTCTCTTTTATCACATTCTGATAAGGAGATACCTAAGGAATCATATGATGCACAGATTAAGGATACCGATGGAAAGCCGGTATCTACATATGTTCCGTTCAGGAACGGTTTGTTTTTATCAAGTGCTGCCAGCATAGCATTATCAAAGGGCTGTAGTGAAATATATTATGGTGCTCATGCAGATGATGCTGCTGGAAGTGCATATCCTGACTGCAGCAGTGAGTTTAACACTGCTATAAATGATGCTATATATCTTGGAAGTGGAAAGCAGATAAAGGTTGTGGCTCCATTTATCAATGCATCGAAAGCGCAGGTAGTAAAAAAAGGACTTGAGCTTAATGTTCCTTATAAATATACATGGAGCTGTTATGAAGGTGGTGAAAAGCCATGTGGAAGATGCGGAACATGTATAGACAGAGCAAGGGCATTTGAATTAAACGGAATGAAAGACCCGGCTATGGAATAAAAGCAGAGTACAAAGTGAAATAACAGACAGATAGATTAGGAGACAGAATATGACAGGAAGAAGTAAGGAAGAGACAGAAAACATAACATTATTAGGTAACCAGAAAACAAAGTATCCAGATGATTATGCTCCGGACGTTCTGGAAACATTCATAAACAAGCATCAGGATAATGATTATTTCGTTAAGTTTAACTGTCCTGAATTCACAAGTCTGTGCCCTATAACAGGACAGCCAGACTTTGCCACTATAACTATATCTTATGTACCAGATATCAGAATGGTGGAAAGTAAATCATTGAAGCTTTATTTATTCAGCTTCAGAAATCATGGTGATTTTCATGAGGACTGTGTGAATATCATCATGAAAGATCTTATAAAGCTCATGGAGCCTAAGTATATTGAGGTATGGGGGAAGTTCACACCAAGAGGTGGTATTTCTATAGATCCATACTGCAATTATGGAAAACCAGGAACTAAGTGGGAAGAGATTGCATTTAAAAGACTGGCTGAGCATGATATGTATCCGGAAAAGGTAGATAACAGGTAGATAAAAGACCGCATATAATGATTGTAGATAACAGGCTGTAGAAGCAAGTAGTTAAATGTTTGCATAAAATTTAAAAAATGTATATAATATATCTTTATATGCCTGTAAAGTTGGACTATTATAAATGTCAGGTGATATTGTAGCAGGAAGGATAGTTATATTATGAAGCAGATGATTAATACAGTGGTGACGGACATGCTTACGGCATTGTATCAGCCTTTTATGTTTGCTGTGGTCTTAGCAGGATTTTTTATGTTTTTATATATGTATGCCAATTGTCCCAAAGAAGCTGGCAGAGGTTACAAGGCAGCTATAGTGGCATGGTTAAGGCAGTTTAAGAATTCGAGCTTTTTTAGAAGATTGTTTGTGCTTGTGCTTTATACTTCACTTGTGCTTTTCAGGACATTCTTCAACAGAAATCTATGGCTTAATCCGTTGTCAGATGTATGTGGTGGATGGAGAATGTGGACTTACAATGCCAATGGTGTCCGTGTATACATTACAGATAGTATTGAGAATATTATAATGCTTTTTCCTTTTATTATATTGCTTATGTGGGCGGCTAAGGATAAGCTGTTAAAAAATGTGACATTTCATGGCATTGTCGGTAAGTCACTTCAGGTTTCCTTTTTATTTTCACTGTCGATAGAACTTTTTCAGTTGTTTTTCAGGGTTGGAACATTCCAGCTTTCCGATCTTTTTTATAACACATTGGGTGGTGTCATGGGCGGTATAGTATATGCAATCATATGGAGAACTGGAAGCCATAATTCTTAAAATAAAGTCTTGTTTTCTGCGTAAAGTTATGATTATGTCACACAAGATTGTACAAGATTATAAAATATTAAAATATGAGAATAATATAGATTATGTATATCAGTTATGCTATCATATGCTTTGGTATAAAATGCATACAGAAATGAGGATTAGTGTGAAAAATAAGATTTTTCACACGCAAGATTTGTGCTTCGCACAAACTTGAGATGCGCAAAGAAGCAGCGCAGGAATGGAGGATTATTATGTCAGATATTAAAGGTAGAATTCATTCGGTTGAAAGTTTTGGTTCGGTTGATGGACCAGGTGTAAGATATATAGTGTTCCTTCAGGGATGTCATATGAGATGTAAGTATTGCCATAACCCGGAGACATGGAAAGAAGAAGGCGGAGAACTTCAGACACCACAGGAGGTGTTTGATAAGGCATATCGTTATCATAATTACTGGAAGGATAAAGGTGGTATAACTGTTAGTGGTGGTGAAGCCATGCTTCAGATGGAGTTCGTTACCGAGCTTTTTAAGATAGCAAAGCAGCATAATGTTCATACAACTCTTGATACATCGGGCAATCCATTTACTATGGAAGAACCATTTTTAAGTAAGTTTAACGAGCTTATGGCAGTTACAGATCTTTTTATGTTAGATATTAAGCATATAGATGATGAAAAACATAAGAAGCTTACTGGCTGGACTAACAAGAATATTCTAGAACTTGCCAGGTATTTATCAGATAACGGAAAAGATATGTGGATAAGACATGTCCTTGTGCCAGGTGTAACAGATGACGAGGCAGATCTTAACAAGCTTTCAGAGTTCGTTAAGTCGCTTAAGACAGTAAAGAGGTTCGAGATACTTCCATATCATACTCTTGGCGTGTTTAAATGGCATGATCTTGGAGTTAAGTATGAGCTTGAAGATGTTATGCCTCCAACTAAGGAGCAGATAGAAAGAGCAGAGAGCATACTTCATACTCGTGATTATACAGGGTATAACAACTAAGTTTGTGTGATTACAATGTTTATATAAAAAATATTCATAGATAGCTGAGTATTTAACATATATAACTAAACAATCTCTCATTAAATGGTTTACGTAATAATCATTTAATGGGAGATTTTATTATTGCTGAATATTTATTTTTTAAATTATCCTACTATAAAAAAAGAAAATATTAATGAACATGACCACATATTTTCTTCATATTTTTATATTAATCCACTTTCCCTGTTTGAATCGTATAGTGGCGAATATAAATCTTGACATCTGGTCGGCAAGCACGCCAAGCCATATGCCGATTATTCCTCCACCAAGTGCATATCCACACAGATAAGAAACAATAGTACGGATAAATGTTACACTTATCATAGATGCTATAGCAGTATAAAGTGTGTCGCCGGCTCCACGCAGGCAACCCATGTAGATTACCTGACATATCTGGAATATAACAACGAATATAATAACATGCATTATATTAATACCAATAGCTATTATATGCTCTTCTGTAAAGAATAATCTGTACAATCCCCTTGCACCAAAGAAGTAAACAGCAACTAAAAATACAGCTATAAATGCTCCGATAAGACGGCAGGTTCTTCCATATTCCTTCGCAAGTTCAGGCTTCTTTTCTCCAAGGCTTCGTCCAATAAGTGCAACAGCAGTTGCCTGAAGACCATCACCAAATGCAAATGAAAGTGACATAATGTTCATACCTACCTGGTGTGCTGCCATGGCATCTGTTCCCTGGTTAGCAGCCATGATTGCTGTAAGCATGAAGCCGATACGCATAAGCACCTGCTCAAAGAATACACTGTAACCAACCTTTATAAGGTCGATAAAAGCCTTAGAGGCTGGTTTTATTTTTTTATTTATTATATAAGGTATACTTAAAAAGCTATCTTTTTTTGTTACGGATATTATGCTCATGATACATCCGACAACAGTTCCTGATACGGTTGCAAGAGCAGCACCATGTATTCCAAGAGCAGGAAATCCAAAGTGACCATTGATGAAAAGATAATTAAGTATAATATTTATTGTATTGGAGGTTACATTGGTACGCATAGTAATCTTGGTGTTACCAGCTCCACGCTGGGCAGCGTTAACACCCATCTGTATACAGTTAAATATCATACCACCCATGATTATCTTGAAATAAGCAACGGCACCATCATGTGTTTCTGCTGTGGAACCACATAAGTTGATGATTGGTCCTGCAAGAGTAACAAAGCATATACTAAGAATAATGGCAGATACAATGATAAAGAGTACAGCTGTAAGCATGATCTCATTGGCAGAATCCTTACGTTGTTCACCACGTCTTCTGGCAACAAGTGCTGATATAGAAACGTTCAGTGCAAAAAAAAGAGCCAGCCCTAAAAGCTTAGGCTGTGTGGTGAGTCCGACAGCAGCAACAGAGGCAGAACCAAGGGAGCTTACCATTAGCGAGTCGATTAATCCTGCAAATGCTATAAAGAAAGATTCAATTATAGCTGGCCATGCCATATTGATTGCAATTTTTAAAGTATCCTTATGATACTTGTTTTTAAAAGTTTTATTTATAGTGTTACTTATATAATTCATATATACCTCGTGACATATATCCTGTGCATTTATTGTGACTATAAAAATGTCTGTAATTTTGTGATTATAATATGTTATTTTTAAGAAATATAGCATATAAACATTTTACGATACATTAATCAGCTATATTGTTATAGCACTTTTATTATAAATAGGCAAACATATATTGCTTGTAAGCAAAGAACATTCTTGTCATTCAGCATTGTTATGAAGCTGCAGGTTGTTATTATCCATAAGTGTTATAGCATTATCTATAAGCTGTATATTATTTATAAGATATTGAGAGGTGTCTTCTTTAACATTGTAATATACATCACATTCACAGGTGCAGTCCTGCATTGTAATGTTGTTAATATATGATAGCAGGATAGGGGAGTTATAGCTGCTGTTTTTTAAAGAAGCCTCATTTTTAATATTGCTGAATTGTGTCCATGGATTAATGTTTATAAAGCTTGATACTTTTCCAGTTACATTTTTAATAAGTATATGTTCATAAAGCTGAGGTGTGTCGGGCCGCATTTTAAGCCACAGGAGATTATAACCATTATTTATGCGTATGTTTCGCATAATAATATTACGATTGTGGATAGCTTCTGAACCACAGGTAAGGCAGCCATGACAGAAGTCATATATGCAGTCTTCAATTATTATTCTTTGATTTAGTCCGTTATCAGAATCAGCTTTGGCATTTATTCCTTTACCACCTTTAAGTGCAACTGCATCGTCATTGACATTAATGTGACATCCCTTTATGTGTACATCAGAACATGCATCTATATCGATTGCATCGGTACTTGGGGCTTTCACCGGAGTACGTGGGCTTGATATTGTACAGTCATAGATTGCGGTATGTGTACATTTATATATGTGGCACGTCCAGAACTGTGAATCTTTCATATGAATACCATATATAGTTACGTTGTCTGAATGTGCGATATATAAAAGGCGGGCACGCTGTTCATCCTTGTTTGTACAGTCAGGATTCCAGCTTCTTCTCTGCCAGAAGCATTTCCAGGCATGCAGACCGTTGCCATCTATTGTTCCTTCACCATATATAGTGAAGCCATCTGCATGGCTGACATTAATAAGTGCTGCATAATACAGGCAGGTTTCACCTTCAATACGTGTTTTTATTACTGGATAGTCTGTAATATCCTGACTTCCCTTTAATATGCCGTTTTTTTCTATATACAGATTAACTCCTGGCTTAAAAAAAAGAGCACCTGTCATATATGTTCCGTCAGGTATTATAATATAACCTCCACCATTGTCGTACACAGAGTTTATAAGCTTCTGGAATTCTTCAGTATATATGTTACCATCATCTTTTATTCCATAGTCAGTTATAATATATGAACTGGCAGTAGCTGGTGGTGATTGCAAAGCTGACTTGATTTTGGTATAATTCGAATAAAACCAGTTATTTATGGGTGTACCGTCAGGAAAGCTGCCATAGCTGGATGATGATTTGGATGAGGATTTATATGGTGAGCAGGAATCAGGATTAGATTGTGTATTGGTATTTAATTGGGTATTTAAGTTGTCTGCTTTGATGTATGTATTAGTATGCTTCATTAGATTTCGCTTTCTGTATAGATTAATATTTTATGAGAGTTTGAGGTGTTTAAGGATTGCGGGAATTGCATGGCAATGAAGCAATCCGGTTACAGCAGTAAGAGGCATAATTTACTCTTTCTCACCCCGTACACTCACGAACCCGCGCTACGCGCTATCTCGCCCTGCTTCGCATGGCTGTTCGTTCGTTAATGGCGCAAGAAAAGTAAATGTCTGCTTCGCAGCCGCTTCCTTTTCTTTTGCGCTCATTATATCATAATATAAAAGTAAATGTGCGTAAAAGATACGCAGGAATGGAGATTAATATGTCAGATACAACGAATCTTGGAGAAGGAAGTATAGGCTCACTTCTTGCAAAACTGGCTGTTCCGGCAGTTGTAGCGCAGGTAGTCAATCTTTTATACAATATAGTAGACAGAATATATATAGGTCATATTCCTGGCATAGGTGCGAGTGCATTAACAGGTGTTGGATTATTCACTCCGATACTTATGTTAATAAATGCATTTGCAATGTTAGCAGGTTCAGGTGGTGCCCCTAGAGCAGCTATATATATGGGAAAGAAGGATAATGAAACTGCACAGAAAATAATGGGAAACTGTTTTTCGTTTCTTATGATATGCGCAGTTGCACTTACTGTCATATTCTATGCGGCAGCACCAACACTTCTTGTATGGTTTGGCGCAAGCAGTGCAACACTTACGTATGCGGTTTCATATGCAAGAATATATATACTGGGAAGTATATTTGTTGTTACTGTATTAGGCATGAATCTTTTTATAACAACGCAGGGCTTTGCAAAGATAAGTATGCTTACAACAGTGATTGGAGCGGTTATTAATATAATACTAGATCCAATATTTATATTTGTATTCGAAATGGGAGTGAAGGGTGCAGCACTAGCAACTGTTATAAGTCAGGCGGTTGGTGCAATATGGATATTAAGATTTCTTACCGGTAATAAAACAATATTAAAGCTTAAAATGAGTGATTTAAGGTTAAAGGGCAGTATAATAGGTCCATGTCTTGCACTTGGAATATCAAGCTTTGTTATGTTGTCAACAGAGAGTATTCTTTCTATAAGCTTTACATCAAGTCTGTCAAAGTTTGGAGGGGATATGGCAGTTGGTGCCATGACTATCATTACAAGTACAAACCAGCTTGTTGTCATGCCGGTACAGGGAATATGTCAGGGGGCACAGCCTATTATAAGTTATAACTATGGTGCCAATAAAAAGGATAGAGTTAAGAAAGCATTTTTTCTGCAGTTTAAGATATGCGTAATATTTACATGTATAAGCTGGCTTGTAATGATGTTGTTTCCACAGATATTCGCAGGAATGTTTACATCAGATGCCAGTCTGGTAAGCTATACATCGTGGGCGTTGCGTATATATATGGCAGGAATATTTGCACTTGGATTCCAGGTCAGCTGCCAGCAGGGATTTATGGCACTTGGACAGGCAAAGGTAAGTCTTGTTATGGCATGCTTAAGAAAGCTGATTCTGCTGATTCCGCTTATATTTACGTTACCATTGCTGCTTTCAGATAAGGTGTTTGCAGTATTTTTAGCAGAGCCGGTCAGCGATATCATAGCCGCAATAGTAACAACAACAGTATTTATGGCGAAGTTTAACGGTATACTTGAACATAAGATGTAACAAATATATTAAATATATCATCTATTATGTCCTGACAGAACAAAAAGGAGCAGCATAACTTGTTAAAACAGTATAAAAATCTTGTCACCAGTGCACAAAATCTTGATAAGAACATAGTATAGGATTATATTCTGGTCATAAAGAAACAACAAGAATTATTCGGTATCGATAAAAACTTATCGTATAAAAACAATGTTCAGGAGGTTTTATTATGGCTAGAAGGAAGTTTATTAACGCAAAGTTAAAGGGATATAATGAGTTACAGGAAATACTTGTAGAGGATGGAGTGTTTAAAAAGATTGCACCATCTATTGAGGTTGCTGCTGACTGTGAGGTAGAAGATCTTGATGGTAAGCTTACATTGCCACCATATGTAGATCCACATATTCATCTTGATTATGTATTCACGGCAAGAAAGCAGGGAGCTACGAATGGAACGGGTACATTGTTTGAAGGAATACAAAGATGGAGTGAAACCAAGTCGGATCTTACTATAGATGAGATAAAGGCAAGAGCTATAAAAGCAGTTAAGATGGAAGTATCACATGGTGTACAGTATATCAGGACACATGCAGATGTAACAGATCCTAACCTTACAGCACTTAAAGCATTGCTTGAGTTAAAGGAAGAGCTGAAGGATATAGTAACTATCCAGATAGTTTCTTTCCCGCAGGAGGGTATGTACTCATATAAGGATGGAGATAAGCTTGTAGAAGAAGGACTTAAGATGGGTGCCGATTGTGTTGGTGGCATACCACATTTTGAATATTGCAGGGAGTTTGGTGAGAAGTCTATACATAAGGTTGTTGAACTTGCAGTTAAGTATGATAAGCTTATAGATATACATTGTGATGAAAGTGATGATCCTATGAGCAGATTCGTAGAGCTTCTTACAGCACTTTCAATAGTTGAAGGAATCGGACCTAAGACAACAGCAAGCCACACCTGTTCACTTGGTTCTGTAGATAACAGCTATGCATTCAGAATGATGAAGAACTTTAAAAAGGCAGGTCTTAACTTTATATCATGCCCAACAGAGAATATATATCTTCAGGGCAGACAGGATACATATCCTAAGAGAAGAGGCCTTACAAGGGTTAAGGAGTTATATGAAAATGGTATAAATGTATGTTTTGCACAGGATTCTATACAGGATCCATGGTATCCTGCTGGCAACGGCAACCTTATGAATGTCCTTGATAATGGTATTCATATCGCGCAGATGATGTCGTTTGAGGAGATGGATAACTGTCTTGATCTTATAACAGTGAATGGTGCTAAGACTATGAACATATCAGACCAATACGGTATTGAAGCAGGAAAGCCAGCTAATTTTATTGTAGTTGATGCCAAAAGCGAGTTTGAAGCAGTGTGCGAAAGAGCTGATGTAGTGGCAAGTGTCCGAGATGGAGAATATCTGTTCAAGAAGGCTCCGGTACAGTATGAGGCTTTGAGTGATTTTATGGCAAAGTAAGAGTGAATGATAGTTAATGGATTCATAGTTGATGAAGTAGAATTATAATGTGTGACAAACAGATTAGATTAGTTTACTTGTAAGCCAATCTAATCTGTTTTTTGATTTTTATGATATATAAAGAATGTGTTATAATGTATATCAATATTAATACATGAACATTTTATATCGCATAGTATTAAAGTTTGACAGGAGAGAAAAAATGTTTGAATGCAAAGATTTATTATCATTGCCATCTATGGCACAGGCGAGAATAATTGCTGGTAAAAGTGGATTATCTAACAGTATAAGATGGGTATATAAGCCGGAAAATATGAATTTTGCCAAATGGGTCAAAGGGCAGGAGCTTCTTATAATAAGTACTCCTGTTATTCAGAGTGAAGATTTCAATCTGCCGCTTGTTATTAAAAAAGCAAATAAGCTTAATATGTCGGGAGCACTGCTTCTGACAGGTGACAAGTATATAGCCAGCATAGACAGCAGTGTAGTATCGTATGCGAATCTTAATAATTTTCCGATATTTGTTATATCTGGAGAGATTCCACTTGTAGATATATTTGAAGAAATCGGACATGCAATAGCTTATAATAAGAATTCAGATGCCCTTAGTGATGATATTCTGTCAGGGATTATATTTGGCAAGAATATTAATGCAGATGCATTTGCAATGAAGTTTTCGGAAGCTGGTTATGATCTGGATGGTAAGAACCGCATGTTTACAATAAATATTCATGGTGACAGAAGAATAGAAGAATATGAATATGACACAGTTATAAGTAAAATAAAAAATGAATTCAATTCAGGTAACATGAATGCTTTGTTATCAAGATATGGCAACAATATTGTCGGTTGTTTCTGCTTAAAAAAGGGAGAGATGGATGTATCGGGCAGAAGTGCTGATATTAATATGTCAGGTAATAATATATCAGAGATTATTCCAGTTGATTCTTCAATGAAAAATATACAGGACACCGATACAGTGAGTGAATCGGATGAAAAAGAAGTGCTGGTTAAGATATATAAGAGCTTATCAGAGTACCTTTATAGCATAAGTTCTGATATAAAGCTTGTTATGGGGGTTGGGCGTGCATATGAAGGAATAGGTGATTTACAGAAGAGCTTTACAGAAGCATCAAGATGTGTAATACTCTCAGAGAAAATGAATATGTCAGGAAGAGTATTCTGGTATGAAGAGATGGGAATATATAACCTGTTTTCAGAGTTAGCAGATAAAAAGGTTATGCAGGAATTCATAGACAATACGTTGGGAGTTATTATTGAGTATGACAGGAATAATAATTCTAATCTTCTGGAAACACTGAAAGCATATTTATGGAACAATAACAGTCTTATTCATGCATCTGAACAGTTATACACCCATAGGAATACAGTTAAGTATAGAGTGCAGCGCATAAGTCAGTTAACAGGCAGGGATTTTGATGATGCCATAACCAGGCTGGAATTTATGAATGCCATTATATGTATGGAAATCAGCTGACAGCATGTTATCAGAATATATGTTGAGTAGTAATACTGTTTGTGCTGTGAGCACAAATGAGCTGTAATTGATTTGTATCTGAATGATATAAAGCAGGTTGATGAAATATTTTATGTTGAAACATATAAGGCTGGGTGATATATTACACTCATGAACAGGAAGTAATTTAAATATAATATCTTATGAAGCAAAGGGGCTTTAGCTGGTGACGACCGGCAGAAGTCCCTTTTTTGTACATTTAAGAGGATTTTTTGAAGCTTTAAGAAGATATTATTCAGATAACCTGTCATAAAAAAGATTATTGCCAATGTATATGACAATATTCTAAAACATCAGGATTCAACAAAAGTTACACAGGAAACAGGAGGATTGATTATGAGTTATGGTCTTATAGCGGTAATTATAGTAATTGGTATTGTAATCGGTGCTATAGCTACTAAAAAATGCGAACCTTTTTTGATAGCGGGTTCAATAATAGGAGCTTTATTCTTATATAAACAGAATTTTATAACAGAGTGGGTGGCAACACTTGAAGAGGTCATGAGTGCAGAGGCATATCTGATACTTGTATGTGGCTTGTTTGGAAGTATTATAGCATTACTTACAGCATCTAAGGGACATTTTGGATTTGCCAAGATTGTATCTAAAATATGCAACACTGAAAAAAAGACATTATTTACAACATTTATACTTGGTGTAATCATATTTATAGATGATTATCTTAATGTATTGTCAATTGGAACAGCTATGAAAAAGGTGTATGATAAAGTAAAGGTTCCAAGAGAGGCACTTGCTTATCTTCTTGACAGTACAGGTTCACCAGTATGTGTTATGTTCCCATTTTCTTCGTGGGCGGCATATTTCGGGGCAATATTCTTTGCACAGGAAAGTGTGCAGGCACTTGGCGCAAAGACATGGATGGGAGCATATATTAAAGCAATCCCATTCTGTGTGTATCCTATAGTTGCACTTCTTATAGTTATTCTTTTTTCAGCAGGTCTTTTTCCTAAGCTTGGTGGAATGAAGAAAGCGTATGACAGAGTTGCAACAACTGGTAAGGTGTACAGTGATGCAAGTAAGAAGTATAATATGGATGATGAAGAGGGTGTTCAGGATGGTAATATCCTTAACTTCCTTATACCTATGCTTGTGCTTGTAGTAGTTGCATGTGTAACAGGAAATCTTGTAGTAGCACAGATTGTATGTCTTGCTGTTACGTTAGTTATGTATCTTGCAGAAAAGCTTATGACATTTACCGAATACTGGGATAACTTTGTAAAAGGCTTTGCGGATATGTTACCTATAATCATTCTTCTTATTGCAGCGCTTACCTTCCAGACTATAGCAAGCAAAATGCAGATGACAGAATTCTTTATAGATCTGACACAGCCTATATTATCAGCTAAGATATTCCCTATGTTAGCATTTATCATAACAGGTATATTAGCATTTATGATTGCCAATGCATGGGGCGTATGTACACTTGTAGCACCAGTATTACTTCCTCTTGGTGCAAGCGTAGGTGCTAATGCGATACTTATTATGGCGGCTATTCTTTCAGGTTGTGCATTTGGTAATCATGCATGCTTTTATTGTGATACAACAGTTCTTGCTTCACAGGGTTCAGGTATTGATAACTTTGACCATGCAGTATCACAGCTGCCATATGTGCTTATAGGTGCGGCAGTAAGTATTATGGGATTTCTGGTTCTTGGTTTTGTGTACTAGAAAACAGAAATGATGTAATGGATATAATAATAAAAAGTAAAATATTATTGAAACAGGATTACGGACTGATATTGAAAAAATCAGACAAAAGAGATAAAAGAGATATTTCTGTATAGGAGGCAGTTATGAGTGATGAAAAGAAATATGTAGTTACAATAGCCAGACAGTTTGGCAGTCTTGGAAGACCTATAGCTAAGATGATGAGTGAGAAGCTTGGAATAGAATATTACGACAGGGATATAGTAGAACAAGCAGCAAAAAAGCTGAATCTTCCTGTATCGCATATCGATGAGCTTGAGGAAAAGGTTAAAAAGACAAGAAAGAATTCTTATATGAGGATGATGTTTCCTCTGGGAACTGAATCAAGCTCTGAGCAGGATAATATATTTGAAGCACAGCAGAATATTATGAGGTTTCTTGTTGAGAGAGAAAGCTGCATTATAGTAGGAAGGTGCTCAGATTTCGTGTTATCAGATGAACCTGCTGCAATACACATATACATATATGCACCTTATGATGCACGTGTTAAGAATTGTGTAAAGGATCTGAATCTGACAGAAGAAGATGCAAAAAAGATGATAAGGTCAGTAGATGAGGCAAGAGATAACTATCACATGCATTATGCCGGCTTCCTTCCATCTGACCCTAAGCATAAAAATATCATGGTTGACAGCAGTGTACTTGGTGTTGAGAAAACAGCAGATTTTCTGGTTGATTTTATCAGAAGAAAGTTTGAGCTTAAGACAATATAATGATACCAGGGTAAAAAGGTCTAAATCCACATGAGCCTGCTCATAGGTGTGTGAAAGACCTTTGGACCCTGACATCATATAATAAAAATAAAAATGGGCTGTGGCTTTAACGATTGAAAATTGAAAATCGTTGAGGCGGCAGTCTCTTTTTATGTGTGGAATGCATATTGTCGTGAACAATCTGGACAGGATTGATTGAAAAAGAATGATTTGCAGGTTTGATTGTATACAAAACATCATGTATGGGTATAATTACACATAAAAACTATGGAAAAATATAAAAAACTATGCAATATGCATAAAACGGATGATGAATGTTTGTGAATGATGGTGATTGAATATGAACGAATATGGAGTTATTATAATAATAACTTAAAGATACGTGAACAGAAGGGAGGGATAAAGGTGATATATACAGTTACATTTAATCCATCGTTAGATTATATAGTTTCAGTTGATGATTTCAAGCTTGGCATGACTAACAGAACGAGCAGTGAACAGATGTTAGCAGGCGGCAAGGGGATCAATGTTTCTATAGTACTTAAGAATCTTGGCTTAGAGAATACTGCTTATGGGTTTATTGCAGGATTCACAGGTGATGAGATAAGTAGAAGACTTGATAGAGCTGGTGTTAACGCTGACTTTATAAAAGCAGATAGTGGAATATCCAGAATTAATCTTAAGTTAAAATCTATAGATGGAACAGAGATTAACGGTGCAGGACCAGATATTTCCAAAAAGAATATTGAAAGTCTTTTAGACAGGCTTGAAGGTCTTAAAGCAGGAGATGTGTTAGTGCTTGCAGGAAGCATCCCAGCCTGTATTCCAGATGATATTTATATGAATATCATGAGGATGCTTGATGATAGGAAGGTTAGGATTGTTGTAGATGCAACAAGTAGTCTTCTTATGAATGTTCTTAAGTATAAGCCTTTTCTTATAAAGCCTAATCAGGATGAGCTGGGCGATATATTTGGTGTAACTCTTAGTACTAAAGAGTCGGTTATACCATATGCAGAAAGATTAAAGGAAATGGGAGCTGTCAATGTTCTTATATCTATGGGTGGTAAAGGAGCAGTGCTTGTAGCAGATGATAACAAAGTGTATATGGCAGAAGCTCCTAAAGGTACTCTTAAGAATTCTGTTGGTGCGGGTGATTCCATGGTGGCAGGATTCATAACAGGATGGCTTAAAGAACATAATTATGAGGATGCATTTAAGATGGGAATAGCAGCTGGAAGTGCAAGTGCATTTTCAGATAATCTTGCAACTATGCATGAGGTAGATAGTCTGGTAAGCAGGATTGAAGTTATACAGGTGGTATAGTTATTTACGAAACGATGTATCAGATAGTGATTACGTAAATCACATAACAATGCAGCAATATGAATGTATAGATTAAAATAAGTCGATTGGAGGAATAAATATATGAGGATTACAGAACTTTTAAAACCTGAAAGTATTGATCTTAATGCAGCGCCTAAAGATAAGAATGATACTATAAAGCAGGCAGCAGCTCTTATGGCAAAGAGCGGAAACATAAGAGATATAGAAGCTTATACTAAGCAGGTTATGGCAAGAGAAGAGGAAAGTACTACAGGAGTAGGTGATGGTATAGCAATCCCACATGGAAAGTGTGATGCTGTAACAAAGCCAGGACTTGCAGCTATGATTATAAAAGATGGAGTCGATTTTGATTCACTTGATGGTGAACCAGTGGATGTTCTTTTTCTTATAGCAGCACCAAATACTAAAGATAACGTACATCTGGATGTTTTAAGTAAGCTATCTGTGCTTCTTATGGATGAAGATTTCACAAAGGCACTTAAGGCAGCCAGAACACCGCAGGAGTTTCTTAAAGTTATTGATGAAGCAGATGAAGAAAGTGCCAGCATAAACGAAAGGCTTGAAGAAACCGCCAGTAAGCCAGCTAAGATACTTGCAGTTACTTCGTGCCCTACAGGAATAGCACACACATATATGGCAGCTGAAGGACTTGAAAAGGCAGCTAAGAAGCTTGGTTGTACAGTAAAGATTGAAACAAGAGGCTCTGGTGGTGCAAAGAATGTCCTGACAGAGGAGGATATAGAAGCAGCAGACTGCATTATAGTAGCAGCTGATGCAAAGGTGCCTATGACAAGGTTTGAAGGTAAAAGAGTGATAGAATGTCAGGTATCTGATGGTATCAATAAGGCAGAAGAGCTTATAAAGAGAGCTATGAAGGGTGATGCACCATTATATGAGGTCCAGGGAGTGAGTAAGGATGGAAGTGATGGACCAACAGCTGCGATTAAGAAGGGAAAGTCAGGTGGTATAGGACATCAGATATATATGCAGCTTATGAATGGTGTTTCACATATGCTTCCATTCGTAGTTGGTGGTGGTATCCTTATAGCGATAGCATTCCTTATAGATGGACTTAATGTTGATATGAACAGTCTGTCTGAGGCGGAAAGAGCTAATTTTGGTACAATTACACCAGTTGCTGCTATGTTTAAGACTATAGGTGGAGCAGCCTTTGACTTTATGTTACCAGTGCTTGCAGGATTCATAGCTATGGCGATAGGTGACAGACCAGCGCTTGCACTTGGTTTTGTTGGTGGTTATATAGCAGCTAATGGTAAGTCAGGTTTTCTTGGTGCACTTGTAGCAGGTTTTGTAGCAGGTTATGTCATCGTTGGATTAAGAAAGCTGTGTGACAAGCTTCCGGAAGCACTTGAAAAGATAGCGCCAGTTCTTATATATCCAGTTGTAGGTATTCTGGTTATCGGACTTGGCATGGCATTTGTTATAGAACCTGTTATGGGAGCTATCAATACAGGACTTAATTCATTTCTTGTAAGCATGGGAAGCTCAAGCAGAGTTATACTTGGTTTTATACTGGCTGCGATGATGGCTATAGACATGGGTGGTCCATTCAACAAGGCGGCGTATGTGTTTGGTACAGCAGCAATAGCTTCTGGTAACTACGATATCATGGCAGCAGTTATGATAGGTGGTATGGTTCCACCTTGTGCGATAGCACTTGCAACGCTCCTTTTTAAGAATAAGTTCACAAAGGAAGAAAAGCAGGCAGGACCTACTAATTTTATTATGGGACTTGCATTTATAACAGAGGGTGCTATTCCTTATGCAGCAGCAGATCCTCTGCATGTTATACCAGCATGTATCGCGGGTTCTGGAGTAGCAGGAGCAATAAGCATGGTATTTAAGTGTACACTTATGGCACCACATGGTGGAATATTCGTGTTCCCGGTTGTTGGTAATCCATTATATTATCTGCTTGCATTAGCTGTAGGAACTATTGTTTCGACATTCCTTTTAGGAGTACTCAAAAAGAAAGTAGAAAATTAAAAATAAAAATATAAAAGCGTAAGCGGAAAGAGGCTAAGTATGAAAGAATTCAATTACACAATAACAGACCCTGAGGGAATCCATATGAGACCAGCAGGTGAGCTTGTGAAGGCGGCAAAGCAGTTTGAGAGCAGGATAACCATATCAAAGGATGGAAAAACAGGTGATTGCAAGAAGGTGTTTACTATTATGTCATTAGCAGTAAAGAATGGGCAGGAAGTAACTATAAGTGTTGAAGGTGCAGATGAAGAGGAAGCAGCACAGAAGATAAAGGAATTCTTTGAAGAAAATATGTGATGATGGTATTAGTGTGAACATATTTGATACAGACTTGCGGAAAGGAGGTTTTTATGAAAGAATATAAGGGCAAAAGCGTTTTTGGTGGAATCGCCATAGGACGGATAAAGGTATATAATAAGTCGGAGCAGCAGGTTAAAAGAGTGCATATTGATGATACAGAGCATGAAAAGAAAAGATATTATGCTGCTGTGGATAAGGCAGCCATGCAGCTTCAGGAGCTTTACGATAAAGCTGTTAAAGAAGTAGGAGAAGCTAATGCAGCTATATTCGAGATGCACCAGATTATGCTTACGGATGATGATTATAAGGAATCAGTTGAAAATATAATAGACAGCCAGCATGTTAATGCAGATTATGCAGTAGCACAGACCGGAGATAATTATGCAGCTATGTTTGCAGCTATGGAAGATGAGTATATGAGAGGCAGGTCAGCAGATGTAAAGGATATATCTGAAAGACTTATAAATATACTCAGCGGTTTTAATGCTTCATCCATGGTATCTGACGAACCTGTTATTATTGTGGCTGAGGACCTTGCGCCATCAGAAACAGTCCAGCTTGATAAGGACAAAATACTGTCTTTTGTAAGTGTTAAAGGTTCTGTTAATTCACACACAGCTATTCTTGCAAGAACTATGGGTATACCAGCACTTATAGGAACGCCTGTTATTCCTGACAATGATATAGATGGAAAAATGGGAATAGTTGATGGGAATAGTGGATGTTTATATGTTGATCCGGATAATGAAAAACTTGGATATTATAGAAAAAAACAGGATGAACAGCTGAGACAAAAGGAACTTCTGCAGCTTTTAAAGGGCAGGGAAGATATAACTATTGATGGAAGAAAAATAAAATTATATGCCAATATAGGAAATGTTAAGGATGTTATGACTGTTAAGGCTAATGATGCTGCTGGTATAGGATTGTTCAGAAGTGAGTTTATATATCTTGAAAGAGATACATTTCCAACAGAAGAAGAACAGTTTAACATATATAGAACAGTAGCTGAAAATATGGCTGGAAAACCAGTTATAATAAGAACGCTTGATATAGGTGCTGATAAACAGTGCGATTATTTTAATATGGATAAAGAAGACAATCCGGCACTTGGCATGAGAGCGATAAGGATATGCCTGACAAGAACAGAGATATTTAAAACTCAGCTAAGGGCATTGTACAGAGCCAGTGCATATGGTAACATTAACATAATGTATCCTATGATTGCTAATATGTGGGAAATCGACAGAATAAAAGAAATTGAAAAAGAAGTCAGGGATGAACTTAAGCAGCAGGGGATTGATACAGGAGATGTACAGACTGGCATTATGATAGAAACTCCGGCAGCTGTTATGCTAAGTGATGAGCTGGCTGAAAAAGTAGATTTCTTTAGTATAGGAACTAATGATCTTACACAGTATACACTTGCTGTTGACCGTCAGAATCCAAAGCTTGACTGTTTCTTTGACCCACATCATCCAGCAGTACTTAAGATGATAAAGATGGTTGTGGATAATGCACATAAAGCTGGTATATGGGCAGGAATATGCGGAGAACTTGGCGCAGATACATCTCTTACAAGAGAGTTTTTGAAAATGGGTGTTGATGAGCTTTCAGTATCACCAGGAAGAATACTTCCGATAAGAAAGATTATCCTTGATACAGATGTTTCGCAGCTTTCATAAAATATCGTGGTTATGGCATTTTATAGGAGCATGAAGTAATATTATTAATATTCTAAATGGAGTGATAAGATATGCTGACAGAGAAAAGACATGAGATTATATTGCAGCTACTTAGAAAAAAAGGCAGCATAACTGTTAATGAAATCAAGGATGAACTAGGAATATCGGAGTCTACAATAAGAAGAGACCTTAATACACTGGATGAAGAAGGCAGACTTGTTAAGGTGTTTGGTGGTGCAGTGTCGGTTAACTACGGATTTTCTGGAAAAGAACCTACAGTATCACAGAAAAAGGAGATTAATCTGGAGACTAAGAAGAGTATAGCAAGGTATGCAGCAGCGCTTATTGAGCCAGATGATTTTGTTTATATTGATGCAGGAACCACTACAGGCTGTATGATAGATTATATAAAGGAAAAAAGAGCAACATATGTGACTAATGCAGTTACACATGCAAGGAGTCTTGCTATAGCAGGATTTAGGGTGATTCTTATAGGTGGTGAGCTTAAAGGCTCAACTGAAGCAGTTGTAGGAAGCAGTGCTGTAGAGGCATTAAAAGAGTATAATTTTAATAAAGGCTTTTTTGGTGCTAATGGAATAAGCATAAAGAGCGGAATAACAACACCTGATATAAGTGAGGCTGCTGTAAAAAGAATGGCAGCAGCACATTGCAGCTGTAAATATGTACTTGCAGATTCGGATAAGTTTGACAATATAAGCTCAGTTACATTTGCCAGACTTGACGAGGTAAAGTTCATAACAGACAGCAGAGTGCCAGAGGCTTATAAAGAATATGAAGTGATAATCACACGATATCCAGATATTGGATAGAAGACAGTATAAACAACCCCAGAGTGCCGTGACAGAATGTGAAATGATTCTTATGCGGCACTCTGGGGTTATTAGTTATAGCTATTATTTATTAGTTATTGTTTATTAGCTGTTAGTAGTTAGTTGTTATTTATTATTTTCAAGTTCCTTCAACTGGGCTGATATAGCTTTCTTAATAGCGTTGAAGGATTCTTTACTTATGTCATGTTCGATACGGCAGGCATCTTCTTCTGCCACTTTTTTATCAACGCCAAGTTTTATGAGCCATGATGAAAGAATCTGGTGTCTTTCATATATCATCTCAGCTATTTCTTTTCCGGAATCCGTAAGGTATATATAACCCTCTTTAGTTACACGTATATGCTCTGCTTCCCTTAGATTCTTCATTGCTATACTTACACTGGATTTTTTATATCCCATTTCATTGGCAATATCTATAGAACGTACAACAGGCAGTTTTTTACTAAGCATAAGTATTGTTTCAAGATAATCTTCAGCTGATTCATGAATAACCATCGTTAATTCCCCCTGGTATATATCATAATATGAACAAATCATAAAGTCGATATAGTAATAAGTGCTTAGATTATAACATATAATATAAAATTAAGCAAATTATTAGTTTCTAAAAGGAAAAATGTGGTATACTATAGCTATTATTCATCAGGTATCTGATATTCAAGATACAACAGTATGTAAATATTAAAAACTGGATGGTATAACTTATGAATGAGGTTAATGAATTATTTACTAAAGAAAATGTAGAGAAGATAGTGGTGCCACAGGTTGTTAAGGATGATCTGTTAAGTATTATAGAAGAAAAGTTAAAGAGGGCAGGTTTTTATTACAGAATAGCATATAGGGTAAAGACGGTTGATTCTATGGTCAACAAGCTTATATTTAAGGATTACCGCAGACCTGGTACAGAAAATGCTGACAAGAAAATGCAGGATCTTGTTGGCATTCGAATAATACTGTATTTTGTTGATGACGTTGATATATGCAGAAAGCTGCTGGATACATTGTTTGTATCGCCTGGAATGTGGGAAACTACAGAAAACAATGAGTATGAATTTAAGGCTATGAAGGTTAATGGTATATTCAGATTACCAGCATATCTTAGCAAAACAATTGTTAATCCATATCTGGCAGATTATGTAGATGATACATTTGAAGTACAGGTAAGAACGAATTCGTTTGAAGGATGGCATGAGATAGAACATGACATGAGATATAAGGGATCAGCTTTTGGAATCGGAAATGAAGCCCTTGCACGCAAGATGAATAGTATACTTGCTACGTTTGAGTTATGTGACGATTCGATTGTGGGGCTGTTGGAGGATCTGGGACATCAGCATTACAAGGATAAAAAGTGGAATGATATGTTAAGATGCCATTATAGACTAAAGTTTGAAAATGAGCCATTACATCCATATATAGAAGAACTGTTTGATGAGGATACAGAGCTTGCAAAGATATTCTATAAGTTTAAAAGACCAGGGGCTATAGAACAGCTCTGGATGGATACATCAGAAAAGGGAATAGAACTTACTGTTAACAATATAGTAAGAATAGTTAACCAGATTGGTCCGGATGATGAAAGATTAAATGAGGCGTTTAAGAAAATAGATCATGAAAAAGGCCAGGATAATGAGACTGTAAGTAAGAGAAGAAAGTTTGAGCCTTTTAAAAAGCTTGGTACATATAAAGTATTCCAGTCACATTCGGCTATAGATCTTACCAACCTTTCCTTGGAGGATGCATATAAAAAGGCAGTTAACTATATATATTCATGGATTAAATCAAGATTTCTTGAGGTCTTTGATGATCTGCCAGAGAGTGTAGGAGCATATGAAAATGAGATGCCAGGATATAAGGTTGCAATCTCATATGATCCTGAAAGGCTGTATTTCAGGGAAGTAACAACGCATCTTGATACAAAGATAGCGAACAGGGTATGGATATCAATAGCTTCTATTGAAAAAAGGAATGATACCCTTGTGTTTGATGTAAGCAACGAATATGCTGAACCAGCAGATAAGTACAGGGATAACGAAAACATATTATTCAGTCGTCCTAATTTCTATGGTGAGATTGCTGATAATATAGGAATATGCGATATAGAAAGATTAAGACAGACAGTTAAGAGTATTGGGCATACGAAAGAATATGATGTGCTTAAGAAGCTTATATCAGATGAAAACAGGGAGTTTCCTGTTGTAGTCTTTGTGGCATCAGATGATTACTGGGTTGAAAAGTTTGATGTTGACTATTTTGCTTATCTTGTTGGATATTATGCACATATTAAAAGAGTGACTACAGAAGAATTAGCTGAACAGTTTGCAAAGGATTATGATCTTGATGAGGATGAATACAGAGATTCCATAACTGTGTTTTATCCTGGAAAGAAACCAGCTGCAAGTTATAAATCACATATACTTAATACAACATTTGAGGTTATTAAGATAGAAAAGAAGAAATACTGGAATGAAACCGGATGCCGTGCATTCAGACGGCAGCTTGTTTCAGATATAAGAGAAAATAATGTTGTTAAGTAGTCTGAGTATAACTTTTCAGGCAGGGTGTGGAAAAAAATGAACCATGAAAAAAATGAATCTTATAATTATGAGAGCTGTTATATATAATTAAAGCATTAATAGTCATATGTATCTGTGACTGTAAGATATTATGTTGAATATGTAAGGAAAGGAGCAGTGACGTATATAGTGTATAGGTTAAATCTTAAACATGGTAACGTGAGATATAAATATACACAATATAAAATCTTATGATAACTGATAACAGATTCACAAAGATAGATGTTGATTCTGAATGCAGCATACAATATGACATTAAAATTATATAATTGTGGGAGGTTTTTATGCATCATATAAAAACAGGTAAACTGCGTAAGCATATGTCAGCAATGATGGCTGTGATTATGGCTGTATCTCTTGCAGTTCCAGCAGGTATGTCATTTTCAGCCAGAACTGTAAGCGCAGCAGATAAAACAGTAGAAGCAAAAGCTGGTGAAACTATTTATAATCTGCGTGATGGCTCAATCATAGCTACTGATACGGATGGTAAGAAGGATGTTACGTATGACAGACTTACAGTAAAGGTTGGAACTAAGAATGCATACAAATATAATGGTCCGGATCATGGTGTTGCATTTAAAGATGGCAATTCACTTGAAATAGCTGTTGATGGACCATCAAAAATAAGTCTTGGCGGATGCCAGTATTCTAACAATGGAACAATAACAGCATCAAGTGCAGATGGTTCATATACAGAAACAAAGGATGCCAGAACTGCTATGTGTTATCATCAGGATGGTACAACTATAGATTTTGCATATACAGGTGAGGCAAAGACAACAATAACAATTGCTTTCTCATGCACAGTATATGTTCCTGAGGTTATTGTTGGACCTTATACAGCTGATACTCCAGATGATAATGGCGTGAAGAAGGATTCAACATATATGTATAACTTTGCAGATGGTTCAGTAGTGCCAGCAAGCTATGATAGTGTTAATCCACTTAAAGGAAGTATTGAATCAAAGGATGGCAATCTTAAGATAACTGGTAGTGGCGACCTTTATATGCATGATACACAGCATGGTCTTGCTTTATACAATGGCAATACCTTTGAAGTGAAGGTAGCAGGTAATTCAACAGTTACATTTAATATGTGCCAGTATGGTGGCGATGCAGAGGGTAAGATAGTTGCATCTACTAAAAAGGGCGAATTTGTTACAGATACAAAGCAGCTTCTTATGGATGGTGCAGCGGATGGACTTTCATCTATGTCGTTCAGATATGAGGGTGTTGCAACTACACTTAAGTTCACAGTATCCTGTGCAGATAAAGCAGAAATGTATCTTCATGGTATTAATGTAGCTAATGAACCAGAACAGACAGAGGTACCAGAACTTGTAGGTAATGGTAAGGCAGATGTATGGGATTTTGGTGCTGCAAAGCTTGATGAAGCAGACTATAATAATATGCTTACAGAGGATGTTATTAATTCATGGTATCCAGAATCAGTTAAGGCTGGTTCAGAAGGTGCTACTATTGGTTCATTTATGACAGATGAATTATATTTTAATCCATCAGGAAAGACTAATAACAGAATCAGAACATCTAATACAGGTATTACAAGATACGATAAGAGAGATGATATTACTATAGATGGAGTGACATTAAGTGGATATCTTTATTCTAACAATTCAACTCCTGTAGTATACATGGGATTAAAGTTATATAAGAATGATATTCTCACATTATATACAGGTTCTAATGGTGGAGCTTCAACTATAGTATGTGAATCACCAAGTGGACACATCCAGACAGCAGAAAGTAATGTTTCAGGTGCAAAGATACAGTTTACAGCATCTGAGTATGGTATATATAAGATATATTCAACGAATGAAAAGCTTGTTGTATACAGAGCTGTAAGACAGCATACACAGCCAGTTGTTGTCAGTGGTGCTGTTGATACAAAGGATGCCAGCGGACTTGATACAAAAGATTACAGCATAGCATTTGTTAATAAGTCAACAGGCGAAAAGAATATTGTAAAACCAGAGAATGGTTCTTACAGTGTATATCTTAATGAGATGTATGACTATGATGTAGTCCTTATGGATGCTAATGGATATGTAATAAATTCAGCTAATAAGTTATCTATAGCTAAAGGCGATGGAGCTAAGAAGTTTGATATAGTTATTAAGTCAGTAGACCTTGTAAAATTAACAGGAAAGATAACAGGTCTTACACAGTCAGCTCTTGAAGCACTTAACTTAAGCTTTGTTAATAAAGATTATGTATACGTACCAGAAATCAAAATAAATGGTGATGATATTGCAGTTAATCTTGAAAAGGGAGTAACTTATGATATCGTGGCTGAAGGAATAAATGATTATTATCTTTCTGATATAAAGACAATATCAGCAGACAAAGATATTACAAAGGATATTGTATTTTCAGCAAAACCAGCTTATAAGGTTAATATGAAATTTGATAATCTTCCAGAGGAAGCTGCTGCAAGTGTTACATTTTCTAATATTAATGAAGACGGCTATACATACACATTCACAGATCTTTCTGATATAAAGTTAAGAGATGGACAGTATAATGTAACAGTAAATAATATTGGAAATGTTCCTTATAGACAGAAGATTACATCTAATTTAAAGGTAGATGGAAAAGCTGTTGATAAGACAGTAAGCTTTATTAAGAATACAAATTGGGATTTTTCTAAGCTCAATGGCAATCCTGGTATTGAAGCTATCGGGGAGAATAATTATTATTCAGGACTTGCATTAACAGGTTCTGTTATGGAAAACAAGACATATCTTCTTGCACTTACAGATGGAGAGATTAACTTCCCGGTTAAAAAAGGCCAGATTGTCAATATAGGTTACTGCTATTGTGCAGCATTCTCTATCAATGGTGAGGAACCAGTAGTAAGTAATAGTGGAAGTACTACTAATATTGAAACTACACAGTATGTAGTAAAAGAAGATGGAAATCTTAATATCAAAGGTGTAACAGCAGCTGTTGATGGCAAGGAAATCAAGCAGACATATTTTACATCAATAAGTGTAAGTGATGCTGTAGCTTATCAGCCACAGCTTTATGTAGGAGCTGATAAAGAATTCAAGACGATCAATGATGCACTTACAAGGGCTGCAGCTATGCAAAGAACAAAAGACCAGAGAGTTGAGATAGTTATTGACCCAGGTAACTATGAGGAAATGCTTGTTATCGATGTACCTAATGTATCACTTGTTAATGCAGCGGGAAGTGAATCAAGCCTTGAGATAAAGAATAAAGGTGCGGATATAGGAGAAAATGTAGTAAGAATAACTTCTTATTATGGACATGGATACAGCTACTATAGTATGGGTGATGATTGCAAGTATGATGCAGATTTACTTGCAGCAAACAAAGAAAATGGATACCTTACAAAGAAGAATCCAGGTTCAGGTAGTACAGATGGTTCTTACTGGAATGCAACAGTAGTCGTATCAGCAGAAGGCTTTAAGGCAGATGGTATTGTATTTGAAAACTCATTCAATCAGTATATTTCAGAAAAAGAAGCTAATGATATTGTAGTTGAATGGGAAACAGGTGGTAAAGGTACAAGATCTACAACAGCAAAGGATACATCTGTTCAGGGAAGAAGTTTTGTTGAAAGAGCTGCAGCATTAGCAGTTATTGGCGATAATTCTGTGTTTACAGGCTGTAAGTTTATAGGCCGTCAGGATACATTATATGGTGCAACAGGCATCAGTGCCATGTTTAACCAGTGTGATGTACTTGGTGCAGTAGATTATATCTTTGGTGGTATGACAGCTGTATTCTACAGATGTCAGTTAAGACTTAATACAAGTGAGGCGGATTCTGATGTTGCTTACATAACAGCTGCACAGCAGTCAGGTGGAAGAGGTTATCTTATGTATGAATGTAATGTAACATCTACAACACCAGGTGTTGATACAGCATCACAGTACCGCTCTAAACCAGGTTATTTTGGAAGACCTTGGGCAGCTAATACATCAGAAGTTGTATTCTACAATACAACAGTTGAGACAACTGATTTTAAGGGACAGGAAGGTAAATCACTTATAGCACCTGCAGGATGGAATAATACACTTGGTGGTGAATCACCTATGATGTATGAATATGGAACTAAAGAGCTTTCAGGTGAAAATAATTCAGCATCAAGAGCAGCATGGGCTAAGGTTCTTGAATCTCCAGTTATAGATGATGGTAAGACAGAGATTACACTTGGCGCGTTCTATAACAAGACAGCAGATTACACTAATGTTGACAATGCTGTTAAGAAAGCACAGGCACTTAATGCAAAGGATTATAAGGATTTTTCAGCTGTGGAGAAAGCAGTTAAGGCAGTTGTAAAGGATTATACAGTTGATAAACAGGGTGAAGTTGAGAAGATGGCAGATGATATTCTTGCTGCGATTGCATCGCTTGAAAAGAATACGCCAGACCCAACACCAACACCAACGCCAGATCCAACACCAACACCGGATCCAACACCTGGAACAGATGATAAAACACAGGGTTCTGATGCATCAGATGGTAACACTGATAACAGCGGTACAGCCGGCAGCACAGAAAACACAGGTGCAGCAGATGCAGCTGTAGCAACAGGTGATGTGTATAATACAGCATTATATGCAGTTATTCTTATGCTTTCAGCCATAGCAGGGGTAACAGTATTAGCAGTATCAAAGAAGCGTACTGACCGTTAGTTGTTAGTTGTCAATCAAGTGAAAATACAGTAAAATGTAAAAAATATAAGTAAAATATAGGATAATATTCCTCTTGTCGTACATGTTAATAAAATATATAATTATTTATATATTTTGTGCGGCAAGGGGAAAATTTTGTGTTATGAATAAGAAATATTTTAAAAGCGGGATATTCAAAAAAATGTTTTCTTCATATATAATAATCATACTATTACTATTTATATCTTTTGTATCAGCTATGTTATATGAAGCATGGACAATATCGATGGAACGCCAGGAGAATTATTATCAGTCAGCAGTAGAAAAGATATCTAATAGTATTGATGTACTCCTTATGGATGCATATGTCATAACATCAGATATTAATTCATCGGATGTTATAAATAAATATGCTATGCAAAAAAAAGACATTATAGAAAATAATGTTTCTGAAGCGGAAGTTATGACCGAGATAAAGAATTATATGATATCAAGGTATAACATTAATATATATGATGTCCTACTTATGCTAAATGATTCTGATTCTGCATTTTCATCTTTTGGAATATTCAGACTTGATAAAGCAGCAGATAATATTCAGGGCAGAGGAAAAGTGCATAGTGGAAAGTCGGTTAATGATATATATGATATAGGAAACAGCGAAGTTGTTTTTAATAAGGAATTTATAATATATACACAGAATTATAATTCGGTGTATGCAAAAGGTGTTATATGTGTATTATATGATAAAAAAAGCCTGAGTGATATGATAGATTCACAGATTACTCATGATATGCCTATAAATATTTATATTAATGATGAACCTGCATATTCATATGGTGATGTAAAAAAGCCAATAGAATATAATATTTCATCAGTATTTAACACCGGAATAGATTACAAAATAGAGATAGACAGCTCATGTTTTAGATTTAACACAGATTACAGATTCTGGATTAGTGTTGTAGTAGCAGGCGTATTTTGTATAATTCTTATAATATCTTCACTTTATATGTCGAAAAAATTCTATACACCATTAGATAACATAAGCACGATTATAGGTATTAACAGTGAAAATGCTGTAAATGAAACAAAAACAAAAAGAAATAAAAAATCAGCAGATAAAGCGGCTGATTTGGGCTTATTAAGACATACGGAGACTGACAGTGGACTTGATAAAGAATATGACAATATAATTAATGGTATTAAGAATCTCATAGGTGAGAATAATGGCTATAAGGAACGTATGATATCAATAAAACCATATGCACAGCAGGGAATGCTGCATGGCATGCTTAACAACAGTACAGAGCCATCAAAGCTTAGTTGTATGCTTACAGATGATTATAAAGTACTTCAGAAGCAGTACTATGTAATAGCAGATGTCAATATGTCATATATAGGCTCACGGTCTGCTGATGTTTCATATTTTAGAAAAATGCATCATATTATAGAGCAGACAGCAGATAGTTACACAGATGATGAAACATATGTTGTATGGTATGACAAGGACGATTATAATGTATTTCTTATAATTAACAGTGATGATGGCAATAATCTGGACAGCATATATTATGATATACATAATTCCATGAAAGAACGTATTGATAATGAAGAGTATGTATTTACAATCGGAGTGGATAAAGTAAGGGATGATATTGAACAGTTATCACTTGCATGCCATAATGCAGATAATGCACTTGCCAATATAATGACAGGTGGAAGAGATGCTGTGTATTATTATGATGATGATAAGAAGTATATGGCATGTGAATATTATTTTCCATCAGATACACAACAGAAGCTTATAAGATATGTAAGAGAAAACAGAAAAGAGGATATCGGGTATATTCTTGATGATATTATGAATGTTAACATGAAGAATAATTCTGATAATCTTAAAGTTATCAGTCTGATGATAGATGAACTGCATATAACCACAGCCAAAGTTCTTAAAAATATACAACAGGATAATGTAGTTGGATTTACTCTTGAAAAAATGGAATATCCTGCAACGCTTGAGGAAATCTTTACATATTATAAGGCAGTATATAATATGGCTTGTGAACAGTATGTGGATATGTCAGCATCAAGAAAAGATACTAATGAGCTTAATAAAGAAATAATGAAAGAAATCGATGATAATTATATGAAAGCAGATATGTCACTGGCATACCTTACAGATAAGTTTGGCGTAAGCAATAAATATATCACCATGCTTTGTAAAAGTACAAAGGGAATGACATATATACAGTATATTCAGAAATTGAGGATAAAGAAGGCAACAGAATATATAAAGGATGGACAACATTCGTTAGAGGAAATAGCAGCATTATGTGGGTATTCTAATATGCTTACATTCCGGAGAAATTTTAAAAGCGTAATGGGTGTTAATCCAAGTGAATACAATTAACAGAAAATGGAGAACTATATGAGCCGGATTGTAAAATACATATTGGTGGGTACAATGTTGATGGTTATATGCATGACAACAGCATGTTCTGTCAAAAATAAAGATAATACAGCGGGTGTGCATATATCAATACTTGCGAAGAATTCACAGTATACAGATGTGGATTATGAGAGTACAGAGGTTATCAGAAAGGTATCAGAGAACTCAGGATATGATATAGAATGGAAACTTAGACAGCCGGACAGCTATTATGATGTGGTAAGAGAACTTATACTAAATGGAGATACACTTGCGGATATTATACAGCTGCCGGATATGGATATGAATATGGAATATATTAATACTGGCAAATTCGTGTGTCTTGATGAATATCTTGATTATATGCCGAATTATAAAAAGTTTCTCCAGTCTAATCCGGATATAAAAGCATCACTGACAACTGATACAGGGCATATATATTATGTGCCACAGACAGTCCTTACATATAATTATGTACCATGTGTTATGTATAACCAGGAATGGCTGAAAAAAGCAGGTAAATCAGAGCCACAGACACTAGATGAGCTGGTTGAGCTGCTTCGCATATATAAGTCAGAGGATATGAATGATAATGGTTATAGCACAGATGAAATACCATTAAGCATTATCCCTGATTTTATACCATATATGTTTGGACCTGCTTTCGGGCTGGATCTTTCAACAGGGTTTCTAGTTGATGATTATGGGAATGTCAGTTATTCATATAGTGATAGTGTCAATTATAGAAAATATCTTGAGTTCGTTAATGATTTATATGAGGAAGGTCTTATCGAGAAAGACTATGAAAAATGCACGAGGGATATTATAAAGGAAAGATGCAGCAGGAATATTACAGGTGTAACATTTGATTACAGCTGGCATATGTCAATGCTGTATAGTGCACAGTATAATGAATATAATGGTGATACTCCTGTATTTAAAGGAGGAATTCCACTATCAGGTGAGCATCAGGGCTTTTACATAGGAAGAAATGCTGTAAGCGGCATATTTGGTGTTACTAAAACTGACAATGTTATAAGTGCTGTTAAAGTTCTTGATTATCTTATATCTGATTATAATGAAGACATGTACTGCTTTGGAATTGATGGAGTAAGTTATTATATGGATGACGAGGGAAATAAAGTGTTTATGGATGCTGCAAAGGACGATGCTTTCATTCAGAAGCTTGGTGTTAATCCTATATGTGTTCCGTCAAGACAGTCGGTAGCAGCTACAGATATGCTTCTTCCAGAATGGCATATAAGACTTGATAAGCAGCTTGCTAAGTATGTAAGAAAGCCACTTCCTTTTATGTATGTTTCATCATCGGACGTTGACAAGAACAATGGCTATATAAACTATATATCCAAATATGTTGATGATGAGGAAAATGATTTTATAACAGGAAGGCAGTCTTTAAGCAGCTTTGATGCATACCTTAATACACTTGATAATATGGGGATCAAAGAAATAACCAGTATAAAACAAAAACAGTATAATCTTTATAAAAATAATATGTAAAAGCCGGTTCGTAAAATAATATGTAAAAGCTGGTTGACATATAACAGCAAGTAGGGTACGATTTAGTGTATTAAAGTTATAAATTATTCACGTGGTAGTGAAGTGAAATGGAGAATTGAAACATGAAGACTTTTACTAGTAGTAAAACGATAAAACGTATGTTACTTGTGCTTTTAGTATGTTCACTTATAACTGGAACTCTGACAGCATGTGGAGGTAAGAAAAAGCAGTCTGGTATTACAACATTTACAGTAGGTTTTGATGCTGAATTTCCACCATACGGATATAAGGATGATAATGGTGAGTATGTAGGCTTTGACCTGTCACTTGCACAGGAAGTATGTAACCGTAACGGATGGGAGCTGGTAAAACAGCCAATAGACTGGGATTCAAAGGATATGGAGCTGTCTTCGGGAACCATTGACTGTATATGGAACGGTTTTACTATGAATGGCAGGGAGTCAGATTATACATGGACAACTCCATATATAGATAACTCTCAGGTAGTTATTGTTAAGTCGGGCTCTTCTATTAACAAGTTAGCAGATCTGTCAGGAAAGGTAGTTGTTGTACAGGCGGATTCATCTGCACTTGCAGCATTTACAGGAGAAGATGCAACAGAGGATAATCTTGCACTTGCTAAAAGCTTTGCATCGCTTCAGCAGGTTGGAGACTATAATGCAGCGTTTATGAATCTTGAATCAGGTTCAGTTGATGCCATATGTATGGATATGGGTGTTGCAAAGTATGAACTTGAAGCAAGAGGCAGCCAGTTCAGAATGTTATCAGAACAGGTATCAAAGGAACAGTATGGTATAGGTTTTAAGCCTGGTAATACAGAGTTAAGAGATATCGTCCAGGAGACATTGTTTGATATGCTTGCTGATGGTACATTTGAGAATATAGCTAAAGACTGGGGACTGGAAGAAAGCATATGTTTAAGTACTGATAATAAAGTTAATGATATTACAGCTGATAAGAAAACATCAGAGTTTATGAGTGATTTTGCAGATGTTGTAGGAAAGCTTGCAAGTGGTATGCTTGCTACTCTTATGATATTTGTTCTTACACTTGTTTTTTCGCTTCCTCTTGGTATGCTTCTTATGTTTATAAGAATATCAAAGATTAAGCTTGTAAGATGGATTGCCAAGATATACATATCTATTATGAGAGGTACGCCACTTATGCTTCAGCTGCTTGTCGTATTCTTTGGTCCATATTATATATTTGGAATATCGTTATCATATAGTTATAGATTCTATGCAGTTATCATAGGCTTTGCATTAAACTATGCAGCTTATTTTGCAGAAATATTCAGATCAGGTATAGAAGCTATACCGGTTGGACAGCATGAAGCAGCTTCTGTTTTAGGATATACCAGAAGCCAGACATTTGTAAGAATAGTTCTGCCTCAGATGATGAGAATAGTTCTTCCGTCTGTAACTAATGAGGTAATAACACTTGTAAAGGATACATCTCTTGCTTTTGCACTTGCGTATACAGAAATGTTCACACTTGCAAAGCAGATTGCAGCAGCCAATGCAAGTATAATGCCACTTTTTGTAGCTGGTGTGTTCTATTACATATTTAACTTTGTTGTTGCATGGGTTATGGAAACTATAGAAAAGAAGATGCGCTATTATAAGTAGTAGAATGGAGAGCAGGGTGAATAATATGAATTTACTTGAAATGAAACATGTTAAGAAAAAGTTTGATAATCTTGAGGTGTTAAAGGATATATCTATAGAGGTAAAAGAAGGTGAAGTTGTAGCTATTATAGGTCCATCTGGATCTGGAAAGTCAACATTTTTAAGATGTGCAACTCTTCTTGAAACTATGGATGAAGGAACACTTGCCTACTGCAAAGAAAGTGCAACCTTAAACGAATCAGGTCCTACACGATATGCGGATAAGAAGAAGCTGCATGAGATTAAGAATGATTTTGGACTTGTTTTCCAGAATTTTAATCTGTTTCCACATTTCTCAGTTCTTAAGAATGTAATAGATGCACCAATTAATGTCCAGAAAAGGGATAAGGATGAGGTTATAGCAGAAGCACGGGAACTGCTTAGAAAGGTAGGTCTTGAAAACAAAGAAGATAACTATCCAGGCCAGCTATCAGGTGGACAGCAGCAAAGAGTTGCCATAGCCAGAGCACTTGCCATGAATCCTAAGATATTGTTCTTTGATGAACCGACATCTGCCCTTGATCCTGAGATAACTGCTGGTATTCTCAAGCTTTTAAGAGCTTTAGCAGATGAAAAGATGACTATGGTTATAGTTACACATGAGATTGCATTTGCAAGGAATGTAGCAGACAGGGTTATATTCATGGATGGCGGCGTTATAGTCGAAGAGGGAAGACCAGAGGATGTAATAGATAATCCAAAGAGTGAAAGAACAAGAAGCTTTTTACAGAAGATGGCATAATTTAATTCATATGTTAAATATATCTTATGCGTAAAATATATTGGATTGCTGTATTATGATTACGGCAATCCTTTTTTGTGGGTAGAAACAACTTTTTATACTTTTGTCCCTATTTACATTTGTGTGTCTGATGTATCAACAGTATAATGATACATTTCACGAATTGCGTATGCAATTAGAAAATCAAGTAGTCCAAATTCCATAAAATGAAATTTTAGGGCAAATTACAGACATTGGCTTGGCTGTAGTATTTTTAAACAACGTGTGTTAGACTACTGTTATACAAATCGAAATTTATAAAGGAGAATATTGATGAAATTATTTTTATGTTCGCACTTTTCAAGTGTAGGAAGTCTGATAAAGGAAGAAATTGA
>ENA-OVFS01000234-OVFS01000234.1-human-gut-metagenome-genome-assembly--contig:-NODE-234-length-67846-cov-6.204998_pt1 | contig 67846 bp, 57 predicted proteins | sample MGYA00237763_ERZ505405 | MGnify/ENA primary metagenome ERZ505405 (study PRJEB26158, sample SAMN06016401) | human gut metagenome | biome: human gut; feature: ankylosing spondylitis patient; material... | reverse complement strand
ATCTTAAAGAGATGGCATCGGATATATCACTTCTTAAAAGAACATATTCCAAATATGTAAATGTTAAAAATCTTGGAAAAAGCTGTGATAATCGAAAAATATATGATGTTGTGATAGGAAATCAGAAGTCTGGGAGGTCTCTTATCGTAATAGGAGCAATTCATGCAAGAGAATACATGACTACGCAGCTTTGTATGGCACAAATAGAATTATATCTTCAGAATTATAATGACAAAATCGGAGTGACATCGACGAATGAGGTTTTAAACAGAATAGCAGTTCACTATATTCCTATGGCAAACCCTGACGGTGTTTCAATATCGCAATCAGGTCTGTCAGCCATACAAAACGCATCACTTAAAAATGCTTTAAAAAAGATGCCTGGTGCTGATAAAACAAAATATTGGAAAGCAAATGCCCGTGGTGTCGACCTGAATAAAAACTTTAATTATAATTATATCGCAAAATATGGCGGAAAACGGGGAAGTGAAGGCTATACCGGTGAATCGGTAAACAGTGAACCTGAGACAAAGGCTATAGTGGCTTTTCTTGACAAAATGAAATCTTCCGGTACGCTTAAGGGTCTTATAAACTACCATGCTACCGGTTCGATACTTTTTGGTGATGCAAAGGGAAGTGTTAAACCTGTTGTTACAAAAATGTATGAACTTGCAAAAAAAATAACCGGCTATGCGGATAGTTCCGGGTATGAAGAAAGTGTAAATGAACATTCAAAAAAGAAAAATATTGGTAACCTCAGAGAATATGCGATGTATAAAAAGAACATCCCATGTATAACATTGGAGATAGGTAAAAATGCTTGTCCTTTGTCTGCCGGTGAATTTTATTCAATATGGAAAAAAAATAAGGTACTTGTTTTAAAAGAAGCAAAATTATTTACGAAATAAAAATTGAGTACATATGTACTCTAGCTGAAATAACTCGTTTTGAGGAGATACCGAGAGTGCATTATATACAGAAAAGAGGATTATTATGAGATACAAACTTGCTGTTTTTGATATGGATGGAACTATTTTAAATACTTTAGAGGATCTTGCTGACAGTACAAATTATGCATTAAAGGCAAACGGACTTCCGGAAAGAACGATTGATGAAGTCAGAAGATTTGTCGGGAATGGGATAAGGCTTCTTATAGAGAGGGCTGTTCCGGCAGATTCCGAGCCGGAACTTGTTGATGAAGTTTTTGAAACATTCAAAAAATATTATAAAACACATTGTGCCGTAAAGACAAGACCATATGATGGTATAAAAGAAGTGCTTGTGTCACTCAGAAAAGCAGGCTGTCTGACAGCGGTTGTGTCAAACAAAGCGGATTTCGCCGTTCAGGACTTATGTAAGGACTATTTTGATGGACTTTTTGATTTCGCCGTAGGTGAGAGGGAGGGCATCAAGAAAAAGCCTGCACCTGACAGCGTGTATGAAGTGCTTACAAAATTAAAAACAAAAAAAGAAGATGCAGTTTATATAGGTGACTCAGATGTTGATTTTGCCACATCCGTAAATGCAGGAATGGATGTTATAATGGTAGGCTGGGGATTTAGAGACGAGGAGTTTCTCCGTGAAAAAGGAGCAAAAAGGATTATAAAGCAGCCGTCAGAAATTCTTGATATTATTCTTGGAGAAGACTAATTGAACTGTTACAGCTTATCGGATATTTGATTACACGGATTGCATTTAAGAAAAGAGGGACAGTATGTCAGAAAAAACAAAGGGTATTTTATGTATCATATTTTCAGCATTATCATTTGCGTTTATGAGTCTGTTCATAAAATTATCGGGAGATATACCGACATTACAGAAATCATTTTTTAGAAATTTTGTAGCAGCACTTGTGGCATTTGCGATGCTAAAGAAAAATCATACTCCTTTGAAATGCAGCAAAGAAAGCTTTAAATATGTATTTGGCAGAGCGTTTTTTGGAACGGTCGGTATATTTTGTAATTTTTATGGTGTTGACCATCTTAATATAGCTGATGCATCAATGCTAAACAAATTATCTCCGTTTTTTGCCATAATCTTTTCATTTTTTATATTGAAAGAAAAGGTTGCAAATTATCAGATAGGCTGTCTGCTCACGGCTATAATCGGTGCAATGTTTATCTTAAAACCGTCAGGCAGTGCGATGTTATCAGTTCCGGCACTTATAGCAATGGTAGGAGGTATGGGTGCAGGTATGGCATATACACTTCTTCGGAAAGCTACAGGCATGGGGGTAAAGGGACCGTTTATAGTATTTTTCTTCTCGGTATTTTCGTGCCTTTGTTCGCTTCCATATTGCATATTTAACTACACGCATATGGAGCCTATACAGTGTTTTTATCTCTTTATGACAGGTGTTGCCGCAACTTTCGGACAATTTTTCATAACGGCGGCATATTCACATGCACCTGCAAAAGAGCTTTCTGTATATGATTATTCAAATGTTATATTTGCCGGAATACTTGGTTTTATCATACTTGGGGAGGTGCCTGATGTTTTCAGTTATATAGGATGTGTACTGATAATAGCACCGGCAGTTATAATGTTTATCGTAGGAAATAAAAGAGAATTAAAGGAGGCATAATCTTGAAAGAAAAATATCTTGATATGAAAGATAATCTGATTGATATTATAAAAGAAGAACAGGCAAAACTCGGATATAGAAAAGAAAGCATAAGATTATATTATCCTCTCGGTTCATTAAAACATCTTCTGAAGGCTGATGCTGATATAGAAAAAATGAGAGAAGTGCTGGATGATTTTTGTGACGAAGTTAAAGAGTTTTTTGGTCAGATAGAAGTTACAAACAATGGAGAGAGATTTTGTTTTAAGGTACCTGATGCGGGAGTAGAATATGTTCATGAAAATATGGCTGAAAACGAGTTTATATGTGGTCTGGTAAAACTTGTGTCAGGACATGGCTGCACGATAGAAAAGATAAGAGAGTATTTCTTGAGTTATAATAATGATATTCATTATGAAAAGACTAAAAATGGTGAATTTGATTATCTGTTATATTTTAACAATGGTATTCCGGATAAATATTATTATTGTTTTACGGTTGAAGAATGTCATGTAATATATCATCGTTTTCTTAAACATGATTATGAAGATTTTGAATTTTAACACTATCAGGGAAGCCAACCCGTTCCATTACATACAGCAGTAAGTAATGGGTGAGGACTCGGATTTTTTGAAAAGGAGAGGGGATTATAATGATTTGGTGCGTTGAAGATGATAACAGCATACGCGATATTGAGATATATACGCTTAAAAGTACCGGTTTTGAAGCGAGAGGGTTTGAGGACGGTGATTCATTTTGGAAAGAGCTTGTAAGTACGGACACGCTTCCTGAACTTGTACTTATGGATATAATGCTTCCGGGTGAAGATGGGATCACACTTCTTAAAAAGATGAGAGAAATGCCAAAGACAGAGGATATTCCAGTCATAATGGCGACTGCAAAGGGCATGGAATTTGACAAAGTTCAGAGCCTTGATACCGGTGCTGATGATTATCTGGTAAAACCATTTGGCATGATGGAGATGGTTTCAAGGATAAAGGCAGTGCTTAGGAGATGTTCTCCAAAGAAGAAAGAGCATATATATTCAAACGGGGATATACATATGAATGTTGACGGACATATAGTCAGTATTGACGGCAGAGTTATCAATCTGACATTTAAAGAATATGAAATGCTCAAGCTTTTTTTGAGCAATCAGGGGATTGTCTATACAAGGGACCAGTTGTTATCGGAAATCTGGGGTGTTGATTATTTTGGAGAGACAAGAACCGTTGATATGCATATAAAAACGCTCAGGCAAAAACTCGGAGAGAGCGGCAAATGTATAAAGACCGTCCGAAATGTGGGATACAGAATGGAAACTTTTATTGAATAATGAATGATAAGTTGTTATAATAAAAAATGTGGACATTTTTACAATATTTTTTATAACAAAAGTTGGAGGGTAAAAGTATGATTATTGAAAAAAATGAACTGGCAGTCCAAAAACAGATTGAGTACATTAAGGATAAAGCAGGGAAGGTTTCGGAGCTTGCAAGAAGCAATAAACTTGCCATGTTTGCTCATCTCAGTATAGCATCTTTGATAATATTGTCATATATAATTGAAATTTTTAAGGGAACACGAACAGTGTCATATGTATTGTTTGTGTTGTTTTTGGGTCTTGTTTCGCCTGTTGCTGAACTGATATTTTATTCTAAAGACAAAGAGTCAAAAATGATACAACATTTTGTCTCATATGGTTATGGAGTGTTTTATACATTTTTGATACTCACGACACAAAATTCATCAGCATATGTCTATGTCATTCCTATGTTAATCATTATAATGGTATATAATGATTACAAGTATTCATTATATGTTAATATATCTGCGATAATCGTAAATATCATTCAGGTTATCGTGTTCGTTTCAAACGGAACATATGATTTAAAAAAAGACAGTGCAAGTATAGAGATACAGATTCTTTTAATGGGTGTCATATGCATTTGTGCAACAATCTCATCAAGGATGCTTGAGTTTAATAATGAATATAAAATGGCACAGATAAAAGAACAAAATGAAAAAACACAGAATATGTTCAATACTACGATGGATGTATCAGGGCAGATGGCATCTGACATTGAAGATGCAAGCAGACATATTGAAGAACTTGACAATGCCATCGAAAATACAAAAGAAGCAATGGAACAGGTAAGTTCAGGTTCAAATGATACAGCTACTGCAGTTCAAAAACAGCTTACAATGACTGAAAATATCCAAAGCAAGATAAATGATGTAACATCAGGTACTGATGAGATTGCGTCGAGCCTTAAGGAAACACAGAAAGCTATCAATCTTGGAAATGAAAATATAAATGCACTTGTAGAGAAAGTTGATGCATCAGTAAATTCCGGAAAACAGGTTTCAGAAGAACTTGAAAGCCTTAATGAAGATATGGATAAGATGAATTCGGTCGTTGATATTATCAATAATATCACCTCGCAGACGAGCCTGCTTGCACTTAATGCAAGTATTGAGGCGGCAAGAGCAGGAGAAGCCGGAAAAGGATTTGCCGTTGTAGCTTCCGAAATATCTAAGATGGCAAATGAGACACAGGATGCGACCGTAAAGATAACAGACATGATACAGGATGTTACAGGTGCTTTAAACAGGGTGGTTGAAGTTACCGGACAAATGATAGAAATGATAGAGGGGCAGAATATTGCCACCGAAAAAACGGCTGCAAGTTTTAAGACTATTTCCGATAATACGGATAATATATTTGAAAATTCAAAATCACTTGCCGATTATGTTAATGAACTTGCCGGTGCAAATAAGGAGATAGTTGACAGTATATCGACAATCTCAGCAATCTCAGAGGAAGTAGCAGCACATTCGGGTGATACATTAAGCGTAAGTGAGCACAATATAGAGATAGTATCTGAAGTTGTTGCCATAACAGAACATCTTAAAGAGCTTACAACAAAATTAAACATTACAAATGATTAACAGCAGACAAAAAATGTAAACACAATATAATCTATGTATTTATTTATATCAAGGAGGGCATCGAGATGAGTCAGACAGCAGGGTTAAACGCCGTTCCGTCAGGAGAGAGAGTACATATAGGTTTTTTTGGTATGAGAAATGCGGGTAAATCAAGTCTTGTTAATGCATTTACCGGTCAGCAGCTTGCGATAGTTTCAGACAAGAAAGGCACAACAACCGATCCGGTTTATAAAGCTATGGAACTTTTACCGATGGGACCGGTTATGATCGTTGATACACCCGGATTTGATGATGAGGGCGAACTTGGCGAACTAAGAGTAAAAAAGACAAAGCAGGTTTTAAATAAGGTCGATGTTGCAATACTTGTGGTTGATGCAGCAAAAGGATTATCGGACTGTGACAGACAGCTTGTGGAAATGCTTTTAAAAAAAGAAGTTCCGTATCTTATAGTATATAATAAATCGGATATTGTTCAGGATATTCCAACAAATGACAATACAGTAAGTGTAAGTGCACTAAAAGGTATCGGCATGAGAGAACTTAAAGAGCGTGTTTCAACTATGCTTAAGACCGAAGATACCAAACTGAAAATAGTTGGTGACATTATCGAACCGTCAGACTTTGTGGTTCTGGTAGTGCCTATCGACTCTGCTGCTCCAAAGGGCAGACTTATACTGCCGCAGCAGCAGACTATCAGAGATATACTTGAAGCCGGGGCAACATCAATAGTCTGTAGGGAAAGCGAACTTAGTGAAACACTTGCAGGGATTTCAAAAAAGCCATCGCTTGTGATAACAGACAGTCAGGCTTTTGAAAAAGTATCGGCTGATACCCCTGAGGATATAAAGCTGACATCATTTTCTATTCTTATGGCAAGATATAAGGGTTTCTTAGAAACAGCCGTAGAGGGGGTTCATGCCATTGATAAACTTAAAGATGGTGACAAAATACTTATATCTGAGGGTTGTACCCATCACAGACAATGTGACGATATAGGCACGGTAAAGATACCACGCTGGCTGAAAAAATATACAGGAAAGGAATTGATTATCGAAACTTCTTCGGGTAGGGATTTTCCTGAAAATCTTAAAGATTATGCTCTGATAATACATTGTGGCGGATGTATGTTAAATGAAAGAGAAGTAAGATACCGAATGAAATGTGCCGTAGACAGTAAAGTGCCTTTTACAAATTACGGCATCACTATAGCTTATATGCAGGGCATATTAAAAAGGAGTCTTGAGATATTTCCAAAACTTCTTAAAGATTTTAAATAATAAAGATAATAAGCAGATCATTTAAAGATGGTCTGCTTATCTTGCATATACAGATTTCTAAAGGGTGAAAATAAATATTGTAAGTGTGTTAAAATCAAAGTATAATATAAATTAAGCAGGTTTATGTACGCTAATGTAATTGTGAGGTAGGATGAAATATGAATGATAGGATAGTTATTCTGATAATAGATGATATAGAGGTAAACAGAGTAATATTAAAAGGAATATTTGAAAATGATTATGATGTTATAGAGGCTGAAAATGGTGCCCAGGCATTAGAGATACTGGATAATGGCATTAAGGTGGATGTCATCCTTTTAGATATAATAATGCCGGTTATGGATGGTATAGATTTTTTGAAAAACATAAAATCTGATAAGAGATATTGTGATATTCCGATTGTTGTAAATACACAGGCGGGTGAACAGGAAAATGAATATAAAGCACTTGTATTAGGTGCAGATGACTTTATAGCAAAACCTTATGAGCCTAAAATCGTCAAAAGAAGAATTACAAACATAATAGAGAAAAATATATATCAAAAGAAAAATATGAAAGAGGTTCTTGAAGATACAAAACATCAGATGTCGAACCTTATAGATACAGTGCCGGGTGGTATAGGTATAATCGAAGTTTCACCACAAAGCGTTAGGCTGAAAATGTCTTATTTTAATGATGGACTTTCAAGTATGCTCGGATATATGAAGAGTGAACTTCAAACTCTTATAAATCATGATATAAATGATGTTATTTATGCTAAGGATGAAGAAGTTTTAAGAGAAATCATGTGCAAGGATGAGGATGAGATAATACATTGCAAGATGCGTCTTATAAACAAAAACAAAAACATATTGTGGACAGGCGTATCAGCTAAGATGCTTGCAAAACATGAGGATTGTAAAACATTCCATGTTGTATTTATGGATCTGACCGAAGAGATGAAAGCAGAGACAAAAATGAAAAATACCATGATGGAATTAAAATACAGAGTAGAAAGAGATACACTTACGGGATTAAACAACCGTGACAGTTTTTGCACATCTGTTGAAAAAATTTTGCAAAACGACAAAGAGAATACATATGTTATCGGCATGATAAATATCGACAGATTTAAGATCGTGAATGAACTGTTTGGTGGGAAAAATGGCGACATGATACTTAAAAACATTGCTTCCACATTAAAAAAGATAACAAAGAAACATGGTACCTGTGCGAGACTTGAGGCAGATCATTTTGCAATATGTACTACAAAAGAATACTTAGATGAAAATATAAATGATTTTGAACGGTTTCTGCTTGGAAAAGCTTCATGGAACAGCCTTAATTATCCTATATTTCTTCATGCCGGATTTTGTATTGCCGATGACATGGATACACCGGTTGAACTTCTATGCGACAGGGCATCAATGGCGATGCAGGAAGTTAAGGGGAATTACATAACTCGTTGGAATTATTACAATGACAGCCTTAAAAAATCAATGCTTGTAGAGCAGGAACTTATAAATGAGATGGATTCAGCTCTTGAAAATAAAGAGTTTGTCGTTTATTATCAGCCTATAGTTGATGTAAAGACAAAGAAAACGATAAGTGCAGAGGCACTTGTGAGGTGGCAGCACCCTAAAAAGGGAATGATTTCACCAGGTATCTTTATACCTGCATTTGAAAAAAACGGATTTATAACAAAACTTGATATGTATGTCTGTGAAGAAGTGTGCAGACATCAAAGAAAAGAAAAAGACAACAATAATCATGTTGTGCCGGTTTCAGTAAATCTGTCAAGAATAAATTTCTACAATGAAAATCTTTATAAAGAGGTTTTAGGTCTGCTTGCAAAGTATGAACTTACCTCAGACGATATAAAGCTTGAGATTACAGAGAGTGCTTACGAGGACAATCCTCAGGATCTCATTATGGCGATACATACATTACAGAAGTATGGATTCAAAGTGCTTATGGATGATTTTGGAAGCGGATATTCGTCATTAAATATGTTAAAAGACTGCTGCTTTGATATATTAAAAATAGATATGAAATTTATGGATGATCTTGAACAGTCAGAGAGAGCAAGCAATATTATATATACTATCATTCAGATGGCTAAAAATCTTGAGATAGAGACGGTAGTTGAAGGTGTCGAGAACGAAAAACAATACGAAATGCTAAAAAGTATGGGTTGTGACAATATACAGGGTTATTATTTTTCAAAGCCGATTCCTGAAGAGTCATTTGTGAGAAGACTTGAGAAAGAATCCGAGATGGATTTTGACGATGATTATTATGAGGACAAAGATACAATCCTTATAATTGATGATTCTGAAAAAAACAGATCCTTACTCACCGGAGTACTCAGTGACAAATACAATGTCATTGAAGCAGATGAGGGCGAAGATGGTTTGCATATATTAAAGAAAAACTTTTCGGAGGTTAGTCTTGTTATATGTAATACAGATATGTCACAGATGTCAGGAATTGAAATACTTGATCAGATAAAAGAAACATCTTTTCTCAAAAAAATGCCTGTTGTCATGATGACTGCATATGGTGATTTTGATAATGAGACAAAAGCGATAGAGCTTGGTGCCAGTGAAGTTGTAAATCTGCCTGTGAATGTAACTTTATTAAAAAAGCGTATAGAAAACATTATAAATATCTCAAATGCAAATAAATATCTTCATGCGGCATTTATAGGCAGCTAATTCATGTTAATCATTTCAGACAATAAATTTTTTATAAATAATTTATTGTTTGTAAATGATAAAGACATAAAGAGTGTGATATAATAACTCCAAAATCCAGATGCGTTGCATCTGCCGCACTTTGTGCTATAAGATTTTGTCGGGAGGTACAAATTTGTTTGGATATGTTCAGATAAGAAAACCGGAACTTAAAATAAAAGATTATACTGTATATCACGGATTTTATTGTGGTCTGTGTGAAAGACTAAGAAACAGGTATGGTTTTATTGGGAGACTTACTCTCACATATGACATGACTTTTATGACTATATTTCTTACATCACTATATGATTCTGACAATATATCTGAAAAAAAGAGGTGTGTTGTGCATCCTGCAAAAAAGCAGACTGTCATATACAACAAATATACGGATTACTGTGCTGATATGAATATGCTTTTAAGCTATTATCATTGTCTTGATGATAAAAATGATGATGGCTCTGTAAAAGGTTATGTGGGTGCCGCTATATATGACAAAGCTCACAGACAGGTTGCAAGAGTCTACAGACGGCAGGCAGCGTGTATTAAAAAGAGTCTTAAAAAGCTTACACTCGTTGAAAAAAACGACAATTCTGACATACTTGAAGCTGCCGATTGTTTTGGAAAGCTCCTTGCAGAGCTTTTTTGCTATAAGAAAGATTATTTTGAAAAACAGATAAGAAAGTTTGGGTATCATCTTGGCAGATTTGTATATATTATGGACGCATTTGACGACATAAGAGAGGATATAGAAAAAGAAAGATTTAATCCTCTTAAAAAAGAATATCTTGCAACTGATGACAAAGACTGTTTTAACAGAAAGGTATATGATATGCTTCTCGATGAGATTTCGGAAGCGTGTGCAGAGTTTGAAAAACTTCCGTGCGTTCAGTATATTGATATATTAAGAAATATACTCTATGCAGGAGTTTGGAATAAATTTGATAAAATAGTAAATGGAAATGAGGTAAAATAAATATGAGCAACATTACAGATCCCTATCAGATACTTGGTGTTTCACCAAATGCAACTGATGATGAGGTAAAAAAAGCATACAGAGAGCTTAGCCGCAAATACCATCCTGATGCAAATGCCGGAAATCCACTGTCAGACCTTGCCGAAGAAAAATTTAAACAGGTTCAGGAAGCATACAGTCAGATAATGGATATGCGAAATGGCAAGACAAGCTACAATGGTTATAATCAGGGTACGCAAGGCTACAGTCAGGGAACTCAGGGTTACAGTCAGGGTGCACAAGGGTATGGCTATAATCAGAATAACAACAGGCAGAGATATCAGCAATATGGTTCGGGTTATGGCAGAGGTCCTTATGGAAACAACCTTGACAACTGTTCTACAGGAAATATCTGTTGTGACCTTTGGTGTGCTGATTCGCTTTGTGAATGTATGGGAGGAGATCTTTGCAGTTGCATTTAAAATCAAAACAGGTGGCATGGTGCGGTATCATTATGGCATTTACGGTGATATTACAGATAGCATCCGGCATTATAGAGACAAGCTCACTTTTTCTTCTTGCGGCGGCTTCATTTTTAGCCGGATGCGTTGAGAGAAAATTTGGAACTGTGACGGCTTTAGGATTTTCAATCGGAGCATTTATTCTAGGAATTATACTTGCACCACAAAAGCTTTACTGTTTTACATTTGCAGGCTTTTGTGTTTATGTTCTTGTCGCAGAGTATTTCAGGCAAAAAGACAGGCAGGCGGCAAATGCCGGAAAAACATTTAGGAAAAGCACGGAATATATAATAAAAGGGATATTGTACCATATCATGCTTATAGCAGCATTAGTTATATCTTTCACCGTGACTGGTCTTGACGTGATATTCTCAAAAAATATGATAGAAAAAGCAAAAGATATGCCGGTATTTATAATTATTATTTTGGGTGTGCTTTGTGCCGAGCTTTTGTGGTTTGTATTTGACAGAGCCTATATATTTTTTCAGGACAGATACGGACTTATTGTCTGTGGGAGGGAAGATTGAAAAAAGGTATTGAACATGAACCGCTTATATGGAAGATATTAAATGAGATAAGAGAGTCATCGAGATTTAAAAACAGCAAAAAGTTTATACAGCATGGAAAGACAAGCGTATATATGCACAGTGTTAGTGTGGCATATATGAGCTGTTATATTGCGGAAAAGTATAATTTAAGTGTCGATTACTATTCACTTATAACAGGTGCTCTTTTACATGATTATTTTCTCTATGACTGGCATGATAAGGAGGATGGGCACAAAAGACCTCACGGCTTTTATCATCCGTCGGCGGCACTTGCAAATGCCGAAAGGGACTTTGAAATAAACAGCCGTACAAAAAACATAATCAAGAGGCATATGTTTCCGCTTACACCTATACCGCCCGTATGCTTAGAGGGATGGGTGGTGTGCATCGCCGACAAGATATGCTCGACAAAGGAGACCATCAAAAGACATTGATTTTGACATGAAAGACAAATCGTGATATAATTCTAAATTAAGAATGTAAAAATACATAAAAATAAGAGGTGCATTATGGCAAAATATAAGAGAATTTTATTAAAACTCAGCGGTGAAGCTTTAGCCGGACCAAATAAAACAGGCTTTGACGAAGCTACCTGTATAGGAGTTGCAAAGCAGGTTAAACAGCTTGTTGATGCAGGTATTGAGGTTGGTATCGTCACAGGCGGAGGAAACTTCTGGAGAGGACGCACAAGTGAAAATATTGACAGGACGAAAGCAGACCAGATAGGTATGTTAGCAACAGTCATGAACTGTATATATGTATCTGAGATATTCAGATCTGTAGGGATAAAAACAAATGTTCTGACACCGTTTGAGTGTGGTTCATTTACTAAACTTTTCTCTAAAGACAGGGCAAACAAATATTTTGAAAAGGGTATGGTAGTATTCTTTGCCGGAGGAACAGGTCATCCGTACTTCTCAACAGATACGGCTACTGTTCTTCGTGCCATCGAGATTGAAGCGGACGTTATTCTCTCTGCAAAATCAATAGATGGTGTGTATGACTCTGATCCTGCCGTAAATCCTGATGCAAAGAAATTTGATGAGATAAGCATTGAGGATGTCGTAAACAACAGACTTGGTGTAATTGACCTTGCAGCAGCCGTATTATGTATGGAAAACCATATGCCTATGATGATATTCGGTTTAAATGAAGAAAACAGTATTGTAAACACGGTAAACGGTGTGACAAAAGGTACACTTGTAACTGCTTAATTTATAGTATGGTGCAAATGAACGGTGTCAGTGCACACCTGATACAGATTTAAATATATGAAAATGTGTGCAGAAATGAGGACTATTATGAGTATTGAATTAAAAGAATTTAAAGATAAAATGGGCAAGTCATTAGACAGTCTTGCAAGTGAATATACTACTATCAGAGCAGGTCGTGCAAACCCTCATGTACTTGACAAGATAATGGTTGAATATTACGGAACACCTACAAATCTTCAGCAGGTTGCAAACATATCCGTATCAGAAGCAAGAACTATAGTTATCCAGCCATGGGAAGCAAGTCTTATCAAGGAGATAGAAAAAGCTATCCTTACATCTGATCTCGGTCTTACACCAAACAATGACGGAAAAGTTATCCGACTCACTTTCCCTGAACTTACGGAAGACCGTCGTAAAGAGCTTGTAAAAGATGTTAAGAAAAAAGGTGAGGGTGCTAAAGTTGCAATCAGAAATATCCGCAGAGATGCAAACGATATGATTAAGAAACAGCTTAAAGCAAGTGAAATATCAGAGGATGAGCAAAAAGGTGCAGAGGACGACATTCAGAAACTCACTGACGAATTTATAGCAAAAGTTGACAATATGGTCGATGAAAAGTCAAAAGAGATTATGACTGTATAATATTTTTGCTTATATGTAAATAAAAGGGATAGGCAGATTATGTCTGTCCCTATAATTTCGCAGGAAATGGAGAATAAAGATGGAAGAAAGAAAAGTTCCAAGGCATGTTGCAATAATTCTCGATGGCAATGGAAGATGGGCAAAAAAGCGTATGCTTCCGAGAAATGCAGGTCATGCCGCAGGCAGTAAAAATGTCGAAAAAATATGTGCCGCCGCATGGGATATGGGAATCGAATATGTGACGATGTATGCATTCTCAACTGAAAACTGGTCAAGACCAAAAGAAGAAGTGGATGCACTTATGAAGCTTTTACATTCATATCTTAAGGATTGCCTGAAAACAAGCAAAAAGAACAATATGCAGGTAAGAGTTATAGGTGATATTTCAAAACTTGATAAAGACCTCCAGGAGCGCATAATCGAACTTGAAAGAGTTTCAGCCGAAAACACGGGACTTCATTTTCAGGTTGCATTAAATTATGGAAGCAGAGATGAGATAAAAAGAAGTATCATTTCCATTGCTAATGAAGTTAAAGATGGAAGTCTTTTGCCAGAAGATATAACGGAGGATATAATATCCTCGCATCTTGACACAAGCGGAATCCCTGATCCTGACCTTATGATAAGAACAAGTGGAGAGCAAAGGCTTTCAAATTATCTTTTATGGCAGCTTGCATACGCAGAATTTTATTTTACGGATGTATTGTGGCCTGATTTTTCAAAAAAAGATTTACAGAAAGCTGTTGAATTTTATCAGTCAAGGGACAGGAGATTTGGCGGTGTAAAATAAGAGAGGTTTATTTATGTTTAAAACAAGATTATTAAGCGGAATCGTTCTTATGGCGATAACGATAGCACTTATGGTTTACGGAGGGTATCCTTTATTCTTTGTTATAACGCTTATCTCAGTGATAGGACTTTATGAACTTTACAGAGCCGTGGGCATGGAAAAAACAATGCCTGCACTTATCGGATATATATCAAGCATAGTGACTGATGTATTGATACTTAACAACGGCTTTGAGGAACTTGTCATGTGGCTTATCCTCACACTTATGGTTCTCATGGCGTGTTATGTCATTGCCTATCCTAAATATAATTCAGAACAGATGACAATGCTTATGTTTGGTCTTATATATGTGACGGTTATGCTGTCATTTGTATTCAAGGTAAGATATGTATCTAACGGAATACTTCTCGTCTGGTTCATATATATAGGTTCATGGGGGTCAGATACCTGTGCTTATTGTGTTGGCAAACTTATCGGAAAACATAAGATGCCGTCAAAACTCAGCCCAAATAAAACCATAGAAGGTTGTGTCGGTGGGATAGCTGGTGCGGCACTTATAGGATTTATCTTTGCAATGGTATTCTGGGGCAAAGGGCAGATGCTTTGGCAGTTGCCGATAATAGGTGCTGTCTCTGCAGTTATCTCACAGATAGGTGACCTTACGGCATCGGCAATAAAGAGAAATCACAATATAAAAGACTATGGAAATCTTATTCCGGGTCATGGTGGAATACTCGACAGATTTGACAGTGTTATATTTACTGCACCTATCGTATTTTACCTTGTTAAGTATATGTTATTATAATTATAATAAACTTATGTTTGTTTTAGAGCAGGAAGAGATATTTTGAGCTAATCTAAAATGTCTTTTTAATAAAGAAAAACTGCTCAGAAATGGGAATTGATATGAAAACAAAAAATATAGCGGTGCTTGGTTCCACGGGTTCGATAGGAACCCAGACGCTTGAAGTTATAAGAAACAATGATGATATGAGGGTTGTATCTCTTGCCGCAGGCAGTAATATAACTTTATTGCAAAAACAGATAGAGGAATTTTCGCCAAAACTCGTATGTGTCTTTGATAAGAAAAAAGCAGAAGAATTACAAAAAAATCTAAAGAACCCGGAGACTGAAATAGTAACCGGTATGGACGGACTTATAGCCTGTGCCACGATAGATGAAGCCGACATAGCAGTTGCGGCGGTTGTCGGAATGATAGGCATAAAACCTGTTATCGAGGCGGTAAAAGCGGGAAAAGATATTGCCTTTGCAAACAAAGAGACACTTGTTACGGCAGGTCATATAATCATGCCAATGATAAAAAAATATGGTGTGAAACTTCTTCCGGTAGACAGCGAACATTCGGCAATATTCCAGAGTCTTAACGGTGAAAATGCTTCGGATATTGACAAAATTCTTCTTACTGCATCAGGTGGTCCTTTCAGAGGAAAGAAAAGAGAAGAACTTATAAACATTCAGGTTGAGGATGCACTGAAACATCCAAACTGGTCTATGGGCAGAAAGATAACTATCGACTCTTCGACAATGGTAAATAAAGGTCTTGAGGTGATTGAAGCAAAGTGGCTTTTTGATGTGTCCTGCGATGATATTCGGGTCGTGGTACAGCCAAAGAGTGTTATTCACTCAATGGTACAGTTTAAGGACGGTGCAGTTATAGCACAGCTTGGAACACCGGATATGAAACTGCCTATACAGTATGCACTCACATACCCTGAAAGAAGATACCTCCCCGGAGAGAGGCTCGATTTTTGGAAAATGTCGGAGATAACTTTTGAAAAACCTGACATGGAGACATTTAAGGGGTTAAGACTTGCGTATGATGCCTGCAGGGAGGGCGGCAGTATGCCTACTGTCCTTAATGCAGCAAATGAAAAGGCTGTTGCGTTATTTCTTGACAGAAAAATAGCATATCTGCAGATAGCAGATATAATTGAAGAATGTATGCTTAAACATACAACGGTGAAAGAGCCGTCTTTAGAAGAAATTCTTGAGATTGAACAGAAAGTTTATTCATATATATTGAGTAAATATGATAAATGATAATAAACAGATTTTATGGAGGATCATATGAATATATTGGTGGCGTTATTGATATTTACGGTCATAGTCGTAATACATGAGCTGGGACATTTTCTTCTCGCAAAGAAGAACGGTGTCGGTGTTCCTGAATTTTCAGTCGGAATGGGACCAAGACTTATTACCGTAGCAAAAGGTAAAAAAGGATTTATTTTTAAATTGTTCTGTTCACAGAAATATTTTGAGAATAATGAAGACTGGCAGAAATGTACGAAGTATTCATGGAAACTTCTGCCTATTGGCGGCTCATGTGCCATGGTAGGAGAGGACGAGATAAACGAAGATGAAAATTCTTTCAATGTGAAAGGCAAATGGGCAAGATTTTCAATAGTGTTTGCAGGTCCGTTCTTTAACTTTATACTTGCATTTGTATTTTCGGTGATAATACTTGCAAATGCCGGAATTGATTATCCTATAATCGAACATATATATGACAACCAGCCGGCAGCAAGTTCAGGACTTGAAGTTGGGGATGTCGTAAAGAGCATAAATGGTAAGAAGATAACGATAGGCCGTCAGATAGACACATATACCATGCTTCATCCGCTTACGGGAGAAGATGTGGATATAGTTGTAACAAGAAACGGCAAAGAAAAATCTTTTAAGATAGACCCTAATTATAAGACATATCTTTTCGGATTTTCATATGGAACAAATGAAAAAGCGGCAGCCGAGGTTTCTTCTGTCACAGAGGGTAAACCTTTTGAAAAGGCAGGCTTTAAGGCTGGGGATATAATTAAAGAAGTAAATGGTAAAAAAATTGTCAATGCAGGCGAACTCAGTACGGCTATGAATGAGGTAAACAGTGACGGAAAAGAAGTTACATTTTTAGTCGACAGAAAAGGTGAGGAAAAAACATTCAAAGTAACGCCTGAACCATATTCAACAAAAACACTTGGATTTATAGCATCAATGGATGAAAAGAGCAAGAGTACATTTGATGTTGTCAAGTACAGTTTTGTTGAGGTAAAATACTGGATAGAGACAACAGTTGGAAGTCTTGGAGCACTCATAACGGGAAATGTATCTATCAAAAATGTATCAGGACCGGTCGGAATCGTTGATACGGTAGGGGATGCGATAAACCAGAGTAAATCTTACGGATTTAAAGTCGTTATGCTGCAGATACTTTATATGTCAGTATTACTTAGTGCGAACTTAGGTGTAATGAACCTTTTGCCGCTCCCTGCACTTGACGGAGGGCGAATCGTATTTATCCTGATAGAAGCCATAAGAGGAAAGCCTGTAGATAAGGAAAAAGAAGGCTTCGTACATTTTGCAGGATTTGTTGTGCTGATGCTGTTCATGGTATTTGTAATGTATAATGATATAATAAAGATATTGCATTAGGCAATAGATTTATAATCATTAAGCCGTCGGTCAATGCTATCTGGTAAGAATTAATTTTTTGGAATTTTGCCCCGGTGTATTGGGATATATTTCTTAGATGTTGCAATCATTATTGTCAGTATTGCAAGTGTTGACAGTAGAGTATTTTAAACCATGGTGTCTTTAGGACATCATGGTTTTTGTGATATATAATTGGTAACAGTTCAGCCATAAAAAGATAAAAGTGTTGATTTTTTTTGAAAAGAGGTAGAAAAATGTATAGAGATAATACGAAAGTTGTAAAAATAGGAAATGTTGCTATCGGAGGAGGAAATAAGATTGCAATACAGTCTATGACAAATACAAAAACAGAGGATGTTAAAGCAACGGTAGAGCAGATACTTGCACTTGAAAAGGCAGGCTGTGACATAGTCAGAAGCACTGTTCCGACGATGGAAGCGGCAAAAGCGATTGCGGAGATTAAAAAACAGATTCATATACCGCTGGTTGCCGATATTCATTTTGATTATCGTCTTGCTATTGCGGCAATGGAGAACGGGGCAGACAAGATAAGGATAAATCCCGGAAATATCGGTTCTGCTGAGAAAATAAAAGCAGTGGTCGACGTGGCAAAAGAGAGGAACATTCCGATAAGAGTCGGTGTAAACAGCGGTTCTCTTGAAAAAGATCTCATAGAAAAATATGGCGGTGTTACAGCGGAGGGAATTGTTGAGAGTGCACTTGATAAAGTTAAGATAATTGAAGATATGGATTATGATAATCTTGTTATAAGCATAAAATCGTCAGATGTTATGATGTGCATAAAAGCTCACGAACTCATAGCAGGAAAGACACCTTATCCGCTTCATGTTGGAATAACGGAGTCAGGTACGGTATTGTCAGGCAATATCAAATCAGCGATAGGACTTGGAAATATACTTTATCAGGGAATAGGTGATACGATAAGGGTTTCACTCACCGGTGACCCTGTCGAGGAGATACGCTCAGCTAAACTTATATTAAAAACTCTGGGACTTAGAAAAGGCGGTGTGACTGTTGTCTCATGTCCGACCTGCGGCAGAACGCAGATAGACCTTATAAGCCTTGCGGCAAAGGTTGAAGATATGGTAAAAGATATGGATATGGATATAAAAGTTGCCGTTATGGGATGTGCCGTAAACGGACCGGGAGAAGCAAGAGAAGCTGATATAGGAATAGCAGGCGGAAATGGTGAGGGACTTCTTATAAAGAAAGGTGAGATTATAAGAAAAGTGCCTGAAAATGAGATACTTGCCGTGTTAAAAGAGGAACTTGAACGCTTATAAATATTCTTACACTTCCCGTGTATAGAGCACAGTAGGATGCTTATGTTATAAGACAACTGCGTTCATGAGCAGGCAGCGAAAGTGAATTGCGAATGTCAGCTATATGTGTTAAATATCGAAAATGATGCAGAAATGGAGCCGAATAAATATGCAGAGATTGTTACTTGAAACTTTTGAAGGTCTTAATCTTACAGATAGACAGCGAAAGATATTTGATGATGTAAATGTTGAAAATGTCGTTGTTTCAAAAGAAAATAAATTGATAGAAATATATCTTGTAAGCAGCCATGTTGTAGCATACAGGGAGATATGTCTTTTAGAGTACGCATTAGGTGTTTTTTTCGGCAATGCTGACATTGACATAAAAGTACATGACAGATTTGAACTTTCACAACAATACAATGCAAAGGTATTTTTTGATGAGTATAAAGACAGCCTTCTTCAGATATTCAAAGCTGAAAATATATTAGAGTTTGATATGCTCTATCAGGGAAATTTTGAGATGAAGGAGTCAGAAATTTATATTTCATGTGAAGATGACAGTATGTACCGTGGCAGGGAAAAAAATTTAAAAGACAGTCTTGTAAAGATATTTAATGAGAAAGCAGGATTTGATATAACTGTAGATGTTGAATATACCGAGCCTGTAAAAGAAAAGGAAAAGAAAACAGAAATATTTAAGTTCCCGTCAAAACAAAAAACAATGCAGAGACAGGACAATATCCCTTTACAGAACACTGCCGAATTGCAAAATGGTATGTCAATGTCAAAAAACGGAACAGACGGAATGGGTTCAGATATTCCTTTTGATGCGGCGGATTATTATGTTGATGATATGGCATATGCTGCAACGAATATGGGCTTTGATATTCCGGTGGAGCCGGCTGCCGGTATGGAACCGGAAAACAATATGCAGCCTAAAGCTGTGGCATCTGATACCGCCATGATGGGATTTGACATACAGGCTTCAGGTAACGGCTCTGCAGGCACATCAAAAAACAGCAATGCACAGAATAATATAGCAGCTAAAAAATCAACAGATAATGGTTCATCAAAAAAGACAGCCGCAGGTGGTTCAACAAGATATGGAAACGACAGAAAATATGGTAAAGGTAAATTTACAAAGAGCAAGATTCCATTTGATGAGGAATGTTTCTATGGCAGAAATTGTGACGGAGAAATCACAAAGATTGCTGACATTCAGGATGAGATTGGTGAAGTTGTAATAGAAGGTATGGTTTCCTCAACTGAGGAGAGAGAGATAAGAAATGAAAAAATCATATTTATGTTCAATGTAACTGATTTTACGGACACTATTTCTGCAAAGATATTTATAAAAAAGGATGAAGCCGACCCTATAAGAGACAATATTAAAAAGGGTAAATTCATAAAGATGAAAGGTATCGCACTTTACGATACATATTCAAGAGAAGTGGGAATAAGTTCAATAAAGGGCATAAAGCCGGGCAAGGACAACCGTGTATATCGAGAAGATAATTACGAGGGAATGAAGAGAGTTGAACTTCATGCACATACACAGATGAGCGAGATGGATTCTGTTATGTCTGTTTCTGATTATCTGAACACTGCAAAGAGATGGGGACATACGGCAGTGGCAATAACAGACCACGGTGTGGTTCAGGCATTCCCTGATGCCGACCATTGTTTAAAACCGGATGACAATTTAAAGATGCTTTACGGAGTTGAGGCATACCTTGTAGATGACCTTATCGGAACAGTCAAAAATGACAAGGGACAGAACTTTGGCGGCTCGTTTGTCGTTTTTGACCTTGAGACAACCGGATTTGGTGCAAAGAGCAACCAGATAATAGAAATCGGTGCAGTAAAAGTAGAAAACAGACAGATAGTAGATACTTTCAGCACATTTGTAAACCCTGAAAGACCTATTCCGTTTAATATAACAAAATTGACGAGCATAGATGACAATATGGTCGCAGGCTCGCCAAATATAGATGTGATACTGCCTAAATTTCTTGAATTTTGCGGTGATAGTGTTATGGTCGCACATAATGCATCGTTTGATATGGGATTTATAACACAGAAAGCAAGGGAGAGAGGTTATGACATTGATTTTACGGTTATCGACACTGTTTCAATGTCAAGAGCATTATTGCCTGAACTCTCAAAATATAAACTTGACACGGTCGCAAAAGCACTCGGAGTATCACTTGAAAATCATCACAGGGCGGTTGATGATGCAGGCTGTACGGCAGAGATATTTATAAAACTTATAAAGAAACTTGATGAAAAAGGTATAGATACTCTTGCAAAATTAAATGAGATAGGTAAGCCGTCTATGGAAGCAATAAGAAAAATGCCGTCATACCATGCGGTCATACTTGCCAAAAATGAGACAGGCCGTGTAAATCTTTACAGGCTTATCTCTGAGTCACATTTAAAATATTTCAGCAGAAGACCAAAACTGCCAAAAAGTCTTTATCTGGAATACTGTGAGGGACTTATGATAGGTTCAGCCTGTGAAGCGGGTGAGCTTTATCGTGCAATACTTGAAGAAAAGCCTGAGGAAGAAATAGACAGACTTGTCAAGTTCTATGATTATCTTGAGATACAGCCACTTGGAAACAACGCATTTATGGTAAGGGACAGCGACAAATATCCTCAGATACAAGATGAAAATGACCTTATGGAGATAAACAGAAAGATTGTTTCTCTCGGTGAAGAATATAATAAACTCGTAGTCGCCACCTGTGATGTGCATTTTCTAAATCCGGAGGACGAGGTCTACAGACGCATAATAATGGCTGGAAAAGGCTTTAAAGATGCAGATTTTCAGGCACCTCTTTATTACAGGACAACTGCTGAGATGCTCGCTGAATTTCAGTATCTCGGAGCAAAAAAGGCTGAGGAGATAGTTATTACAAATACAAATCTCATCGCCGACATGGTAGACAATATAAAACCGTGCAGCCCGCGAAAATGTCCGCCACAGATTGAAAATTCAGACCAGGATTTAAGAGATATATGCTACAATAAAGCACATTCAATATATGGTCCTGACCTGCCTCCGGTCGTAGTAGAGCGACTTGAGAGAGAGTTAAACTCTATTATAAGCAACGGATATGCCGTTATGTATATCATCGCACAGAAACTTGTGTGGAAGTCAAATGAGGACGGTTATCTTGTAGGCTCAAGAGGTTCGGTAGGTTCGTCATTTGTAGCGACGATGGCGGGAATAACAGAGGTAAATCCGCTGTCGGCACATTATTACTGTCCAAAATGCCACTATTATGACTTTGATTCAGAGGATGTAAAAAAATATGTCGGCAGCTCGGCTTGTGATATGCCGGACAAGAAATGTCCAAGATGCGGTGAAATGTTGTGCAAAGAGGGACACGACATTCCGTTTGAGACATTCCTCGGATTTAAGGGAGACAAAGAGCCTGATATTGACCTTAATTTCTCAAGTGAATATCAGAGCAATGCACACGATTATACAGAGGTAATTTTTGGTGCAGGACATACTTTCAGAGCAGGAACAGTAGGAACGCTTGCAGAAAAAACTGCTTACGGATATGTAAAAAAATATTACGAGGAAAGGGAACAGTCAAAACGAGGTGCTGAGATAGAGCGAATATCGCAGGGCTGCGTAGGTGTCAGACGAAGTACCGGACAGCATCCCGGCGGAATTGTAGTTCTGCCGATGGGAGAAGAAATCTATACATTTACTCCAGTGCAGCATCCGGCAAACGATATGACCTCTAAAATAATAACAACACATTTCGATTATCATAAGATTGATGCAAACCTCTTAAAACTTGATATATTAGGTCATCAGGACCCTACCATGATAAGAATGCTTGAAGACCTTACGGGAGTTGATGCATCACAGATAAGAATGGATGATAAAGAAGTGCTTTCGCTGTTTGAAAGTACCGAAGCACTCGGAATAAAACCTGAGGATATAGACGGATGCCCATTTGGCTGTCTTGGTCTTCCTGAGTTTGGAACACCGTTTGTACATGGAATGTTAAAAGAAGCAAAACCTAAGAATTTTTCAGACCTTGTGCGAATATCAGGACTTTCGCATGGTACTGATGTGTGGCTTGGAAACGCACAATACTATATTTCAACAGGTGACTGTACACTTTCAACAGCCATATGTACACGAGATGATATAATGATATATCTTATTCATATGGGAGTTGAGAATGAGCGTTCTTTTAAGATAATGGAGAGCGTAAGAAAAGGAAAAGGTCTGACCCCTGATATGGAGGAGGATATGAGAGCGTGCAATGTACCTGACTGGTATATTGAGTCGTGCAAAAAGATAAAATATATGTTCCCAAAAGCCCATGCAGCCGCATATGTAATGATGGCACTGAGAGTAGCATACTTTAAAGTACATTATCCATTGTCATATTATGCAGCATTTTTCAGTATAAGAGCTACCTCATTTAACTATGAGCTAATGTGTCTTGGAAAAGAAAGACTCGGATACTATATGGACGATTATAAAAAGAGGAAAAATGAACTGTCAGACAAAGAAAAGGATACATTTGAGGACATGAAGATAGTTCAGGAAATGTACGCCAGAGGTTTTGAATTTGTAAAGATTGATATATATCGTGCAAAAGCGAACAGATTTCAGATAGTAGACGGAAAACTTATGCCGGCATTCTCAACAATCGACGGACTTGGAGATAAAGCCGCCGAGATGATAGAGGACGAAGCGAGCAAGGGTAAGTTTTTGTCAAGGGAGGATTTTAAGAACAGATGTAAAGTCAGCGAGAAAGTTGTGGAAACAATGGCAGATTTAGGGCTTATGGGTGATCTGCCACACAGCAACCAGATTTCGCTGATGGATTTTATGGAGATGTAGGTGAAAAAATGACAGAAGTAATGAAAAAAATTTTGGCAGATAGTGATGATGCAGGGTAAGTATAATCAATATGCAATACAAAAATGAAAAGAGGATTAAAAAAATACATTTTATGACGAGGGGATTTCATTATGAAAACAAATTTTAAGAACGAAAAACAGATTGTATCAATGATTATACTTACAGCACTTCTTATCCTTAGTGTTATTATGGTCGTGAACTTTGGAAAAGCGGGAACTGTTAATACTTTTACATTTACATATGGCGGTAATACATACTCTGCTGAATTTGAGTACGAAAGTGTTTCAAGAGAAGGAGACGCAACAAACTTCCGCATAACAAAGATTGAACAGAAAGATAATACCTCTAAGATTGTTTGTCCTACAGAGATTAAAGTTCCGGACAGTATTATAATAGGAAGTAACTCCTGCAAGATTACCAGCATCGGCAGTGGAAAAGGTAAGCCTTTTATCTGTGATGATACTTTTAATGGCGGTAATCTGAAAAATGTGTATAACAATGCAGAAACGCTTGCTGTTACTTTACCGGATAGTGTTACTGAAGTTAAAGAAAATGCTTTCAGTAATGGTATAAGTGACATAAATACAAGTACAAATATAACTACGCTTACTAAAGTGACTATGAATAGTGTTGTGAAAGTAGGAGATTATGCTTTTAGTGGTTGTGGTTCACTTAACAATATCACATTAAGTAAAGTTGAAAACATTGGAAATTATGCTTTTAATAATTGCAGTTCACTTAACAATATCACATTAAGTAAAGTTGAAAACATCGGAAACTATGCTTTTAATAATTGCTACGCACTTAAAAGAATCATTCTTCCAAAGTCGTGCTTATTAGTAGGAAATTATGCTTTTGGTGGAAATTCAATTAATATTAATCTTTTTGTGTCAAATCCCAATACAGTTTTTGATGGAACGGTAAGTGACTTTTCCGGTAAACAGATTGTTTCTTATAAAAATTCTGTTGCAAAGGACTTCGCAGGAGATAAATTTAAAACTTTTACTCAGTACAAATCTGAAATGGGAAGTTTCCCTTCCGGATGCGATTTCCCTGCTTCTGATACTTCTTTTAAAGCTGTTTTCTCTACAGATGGCAGTGATTTGTATTCAGACAGCAAGGTTACAAATACTCCTAATCTTGCCGGTGACGGTGTATATTCTTCTTATATATATCTCACTAATGAAATGATTGCAGGTAACAGTGGTATTAAGACAACAGTTAATAAAGCATACACTACATCTTCTGACAACAACAGCAAATATACTTTTAAAGGATTTTATATCGGTTCAAAGCAGCTTTTTAACGAAAAAGGTGAGTTAAGTACAAAGAATGTTGCTGATTTTTCAGTTAAGAATGAGACTACAACTATCTATTCAAGATTTCAGGGTAAGATTTATTCAGTTAAGTTTTACAACTGTGTAAATGTCAACAGCAATGGCAAAAATGAAATGACAATAGCAGGACTCAGCAAAGATACTCATGCTTATTCCGATGATGACAGCAACGAGTACATTGCTACTTCTTATGAATATGGCAAAGAATTTTCACTCCCTGTTGAGAGTGCATCATCTTTTAACAGATACGGTTATAACTTTAAAGGCTGGTATGAGTATGAAAATGACAAGACAAATGAAGTTGTAACAAAGATTGAGAAAGGTTCTTCAGGAGATAGAACTTTTGCGGCAAAATGGTCTGCTAAAACTTACAAAATCTCATTTAATTTCAACGGTGGACATAAGGCAAAAGATAATGAAGCTTATCCGACAACTCACAAATATGGAACAGCTCAGATAAAATTCAACACTCCTGTAAAGAACGGTTATGATTTTGCAGGCTGGCTTTTAGCTTCAACAAATACTATTCAGAACAGTTACACAAGGTATCAGACAGAAGATGCAACTTATACTGCTCAGTGGACTCCGCACAAATATACAGTCACATTTGAAACAGGCACAAAAGAAAATATTGCACCGACAGATTTTGATATTACAGGAAACAAGATTGACTTAACTTCAAATGATTTCAAACCAATAAAGAAAGGTAATAAGTTCCTTGGTTGGTTTGATGTTAAGGGAACAGAATACAAAACAGTACAGTATGGTGTAAGTAAAAATACCAATTATGGTACTTTAGAAGATGTTACTTTTTATGCAAAATGGAAACCAAATCAGTACAATGTTGTATGCAACCTTGACGGTGGTTATATTGATAACTATCCAATGAATATAGATGGAACTATTGATATGGTTCATGCTTATGGTGTATCTGAAGCACTTCCTTTAGTGCCTGAAAAAACCGGATATTCGTTTTTAGGATGGGTTCTGACAGATTTAGATGAGGGCACTTATACAGAAAAAATTCCGGCTGATTTAGACCATGATGCTACATTTGTTGCTAAGTGGAGTAAAGATGATTACAAGATTTCTTATGATTTAGACGGTGGAAATGTAGATGCTGCTCTTACATCAGTTTACAACATTGATACAGACACGATTACACTTCCTGCACCGACAAAAGAGGGATATTCTTTCAGCAAATGGATTGACCTTGATACAAATAATGAGATTAAATCAATCGTTAAAGGTACTGTCGGAGATAAGAAACTTAAGGCTCTCTGGGTAGCAAATTCATATAAGATTAACTATGCAGCAACAGAGGAAAATGAAGCACTTACGAAAGAAAGGATTTTTGCTGATGATGTAGTTTTGGCAAATCCTACAAGACAGGGATATATTTTCAAAGGTTGGTATGACAATGCAGATTTAACCGGTTCTGCTTATACATCTGACAGACTTAAAAACCTTGCATCTGATGTGACATTATATGCCAAATGGTCTCCGGCTCAGTATAAGATTACTTATGATTTAGGTCTTGGTTCTACTTATGCTACAATGCCTGCTTATTCAGATACTTATACCGTAGACAGTCCAGTTGTATTACCTGTTCCGGTATGGACTGGACACACATTTAAAAGCTGGGATTTAAACGGAATGAATATAACAACAACAGCAGGTCTTTTAGGTGATGTTACTGTAAAGGCAATCTGGAATGAAGATGTGTTCAAGATTACTTACAAATTAAATAACGGAACACTTCCGGACGAAGATTACGCAACAACTCATTATTACGGTGTTTCAGAGTCATTACCTACACCTAAGCGAAGTGGTTATGATTTCAAAGGCTGGTACATGGATGAAAACTTTACAACAGCAACATACAAAACAGTTGATGCCACGGTGTCAGAAGATGTTACTTTCTATGCGAGATGGACACTTAATACATATACTATTTATTACAACTTAGGCAGTGCAAAAAGCAATGGCGGCACATTTGATAAGGAAAGCCAGACATTTAATGTTAATGAAGATGTAGAACTCAATGTTCCGACATGGGAAGGACATACCTTTAAAGGCTGGGTTACTGAGGACAACGAAGTTATCACAAAGATAAGCAAAGGCACTTACAAGGATATGAAACTTACTGCTGCATGGAATACGGACAGTTCAACAATTTCATATGAAACAAACGGCGGTACAATAAATGATGATAATGTCAATTACAGACACCTTTTAGGTGACTCAGAGGGACTTCCATACAATGTAACAAAGCCGGGATATGTTTTCAAAGGATGGTATGACAATGCAGAGCTTTTAGGTGATGTTTATACACAGACAAAAAAATCTGAAAGTAAGGACATGAAATTCTATGCAAAATGGAACGGTGCAGTCTACAGTTATACATTCAAACTTGATGGCGGTACACTTGCAAAAGACAGCAATATCAATGATGAGTTCTTTGATGAAACAAACAACACAATCAAAGAAACATTCGGAGAAACGATAAAACTTCCTAAAGTTTATAAATCAGGCTGCAACGCAAGTTCAGAGTGGAAGATTACAACAGCAGGATATGAGGGTGTGACAGTAAAAGAGGGCAGCAAAGTTGATTATCCTGACGATATAACACTTGAACCAATATGGACAGGTGGAACTCATAAAGTATTCTTTGACGCTGACGGCGGTTCATTTAAGAGTGGTTATGAGGAACTTGCAAAAGAAAATGACAGATATTATAAGAGTGTAAAATACAGTATAGATACAGACTTACAGTATTATGGTACACTTCCGGTAGTAGAAAAGGATGGGTACACATTCTTAGGATGGGCTACAAAAGATAAAGAGTTTGTCGTAGAAACAGATGAAGTGAAGCTCGCAACAGATACAGTGCTTTATGCTCAGTATAAAAAGAATGAAAAGACTACTTCATATCAGAAAGATGTAACCGTAAATGAGGATTGGGATGTTGACCCAAATGATTTAGACTCATATACGCTTCTTGATGAAAATGTAGCACTGGAAGAACCTGAAGCAAAAATCGCATGGTTTAAAACAAAAGCGGTAGGAGAGAACTATCTGGCTATAGATGATGCTGCCGGCAGAGGTCTTTATAAAGCAATGTGGAACTATTACCATGATGGAAAAAATGTCAATAAAGGCATTAAATTCTCCATCAATACAGGTGACGGCTTAGGTTTGTTTAATGTATATACCTGTTTTACGGAAGACCATCCGGAACTTTCATGGATGAGAGGCTGCGGTGTAGATATGGCTGCCGGGTCAAATGGAAGAACATATTGTTATATGCACCCTTCATATGATTATAATGCAAGTGAGGTAATCAGAAACTTTAATACTGTTGAAAACTCAGACAGATACCAAAACTTACTCAAAAAAGTAAAAAAAGGTAAGACAACAGCAGATACGCTCGATAATATCGCAAGAGTAATATGTGCTAATCTTGCATATACAGAAGATAAAGACAAAAAAGGTAACTATTCATCAAAATACCGTGATGCGGCATATGTAATCAACCAGTCAGAAAAACATGAATGTGTCTGTGTCGGATATGCTTATACATTCAAAATGATGTGCAATTACTTTGGAATTGACTGTGTAAATGTAGGGGGAGATGCTGAGGGCGGTCATGAATGGAACTATGTAAAAGTGGGTAAGAAATATTACGGTGTTGACCTTACATGGATGGACAGCGGCAGCAAACAGCAGAATGTTTACTGTTATCTTGAAGATGCTAAAACATTTGGTGTAAAGGGCTATGATAAATCAAATTTAAGAAAAAGTGATTTGTATATCGAAAAATATATAACACTTGCAACAACACCATATAAAAGAAATGTTACCGTAGGCAAATTCAAATACCAGATAACAGGTGGAGGAGAATGTACGCTGACAGGAGCGACAGCTAAAGGTAAAAAAGTTACGAATTTAACCATAAACAAAGGGGTAATTTATAACGGTCTTACCTACAGTATCAGTAAAATAGGTGATAAAGCTTTTAAAAATAACACTTATCTGAAAAAAATAAATATTACAGCCGTCAAAAAAATTAAGACATTTACGGTAGGAAAAAATGCTTTTGAAGGATGTAAAAATATTAGAACGATTACATTAAATAACAGTTTTGGCAAAAAAATTAACTTTTGCAATAAATCATTTAGATTAGGAAACAAAAAGAAATGCCGTGTAAGCATTATTTCTTCTAAAAAACTGAAAAAAGATACTGTTAAGAAATTAAAGAAAGCAGGATTAAAAAAGTTTACCACAAATTAAACCACAAAAAATCAGCCACGGCAGCATTTATCTATCGTGGCTGATTTTATAATTATTTTTGAAAAATTTTTGACGGAATATGTATTTTTCTATATATTTCCATGTATTCTTCATTTGAGTAATCATTTATATAATTTTTTTCATAATTGGTCGTGCAGTCATTATCCGCAAGCATATCAACCGCCTTATTATAGGCGATGGCAGCGTGCTCTATCTTGTCATACTTTCCTATAAGATTGTAACCGTTTATATGAATTTTGGATATGTAAGAAGTTATACCGTTGGCGGTTTCAACGGTAACTCCCTGATATGGATTTATTATCTCAATATTCGCATATCTAAAATCATTTATATCTCCGTTTACAAATCTGAAATCAATATCTTTTCTTGCAAAATTTCTTATGCCGTACCTCGATGCGATATTTGTCTGCATACCGTATTCAGCAACAAACAGATGTGTTCCTCGTCTCATTATAGAATGGTTAGAATAGTAGAAAAGGTCATCTACATCAAAAGTAAGCACATCATTTTTTGAAAGGTAGTAGTTGAAAAATTTATTACGCATATATATCGGTGTTTTGATATATATTCCATTATTTTTAAAATTTATCAGAGATACCCATTTTTTAAAATCAAGCTTTTGACATATTGTTTTAGAAAAATCATCCGGAAGATATGTGTTTTCACTTTGAATTATAGCTGTTGCATCATTATATGCTGCATTGGCGTCCTCCTCATTATCAAAACTTCCAAGACTTATATGTTTTGAGCGGAATGTTATGGAACTTCTGTAATAAACATCCCCATTTTTCTTTTGAGCCTTAAATACTCCGGGTAAATTTTTCATAAATATGTTTCTCCTGTTTATTATTTGTCTTTGGAAAATAAACTAACTATATTGATTTTAACATTTAAGAATTTAAAATACAACATAAATAAAACCTTTATCAAATTAAGCAATGCATCTGTAATGCTGTTGCAAGTGTATAATATTATAAAAAGTATTGAAAATTAAATGCAATACATAAAATAGCGTGTATAAATTATTACAAATATGTGAATAATTTTACAAAAGTATTCATATATTGTTATGTAAGGAGAATTTATATGTATAATAACAAAATATTTATTATGATAATGGCTGGCAGTATGACTATGGGATTATTAAATTCAAGCGACTGCCTTTCTAAAACAATTAAAGAAAACAATGTTGTGATAATGTCAGAAAATGAATATGGCATAAAAAACAGAGCAAATATTAAAAAGATTTCAAATCTGAAACGGCTGCATGATGAAAGACTGAAAGCATACAGGGTAAAACAGATTAAAAAAGCCTGTGGCGTAAGCGTAACTGCAACTGACAGAAAAATTCTTGAGAGGATAGTTGAAGCAGAAGCAGGCGGCGAGGATCATAAGGGTAAAGTGCTTGTCGCAAATGTTGTTTTAAACAGAGTTAAAAATAAATCATTTCCATCAACGATAAAAGATGTAGTTTTCGCACACAGAGGTGGGACATACCAGTTCTCGCCTATAATGGACGGAAGATATTATACAGTAAATGTATCTGATGATACAAAAAGTGCCGTAAAAGATGCCTTAGCAGGTGTAGACCATTCGGCAGGTGCATTGTACTTTATGGAACGGGCACTTGCTGACAAAGGTAATGTATCATGGTTTGACAGATGCCTTACAAGACTGTTTAGGTATCACTGTCATGAATTTTATAAGTAAATACAACTTTATGTACTGGAAAGCAAAGATATGACAAGATAATAGAAAATCAATGTTTTTATATAGATAAAACAATGTTTATAAAGGAGTGGTGGGAAAATTAGGATGATAGTACATTGTAACATAAAAATATCTTGATATATAGTGAGAATATGTCAGAAACATTCTTGCAATAACTTCTTTCATAATGTATAATATATCATTAAAAGACAAAAAGATAATTATTTAATGACTGTACTATATATGGTGCGGCGGAATGGAGGAAATAATGGAACTTATGTATCAGAGCACTCGAAGCGAGGGCACAAAGGTTACTGCATCACAGGCTATCTTAAAAGGTCTTGCGGATGACGGCGGACTTTTTGTACCTGTTAGTATTCCAAAACTTGATGTATCTTTAGAAGATATATCTAAGATGACATATCAGGAGACAGCATATGAAGTTATGAAGCTGTTTTTCACTGACTTTACGGAAAATGAATTAAAGACCTGCATCGAGAGAGCATATGATTCAAAGTTTGACACAAAAGAGATTGCTCCGCTTGTGAAGAAGTCAGATGCATACTATCTTGAGTTATTCCACGGTGCAACGATTGCCTTTAAAGATATGGCACTTTCAATACTGCCTCACCTTCTCACAACATCAGCTAAGAAAAACAATATCAAAAATGAGATTGTTATACTTACTGCTACTTCAGGAGATACAGGAAAGGCTGCTCTTGCCGGATTTGCAGATGTTGAGGGAACAAGTATTATCGTATTTTACCCTAAAAACGGCGTAAGCAAGATTCAGGAACGCCAGATGGTGACACAGAAAGGTGCAAACACAAAAGTTGTCGGCATCACAGGAAACTTTGATGATGCACAGAGCGGTGTTAAGGCAATGTTTAACAACAAAGAGCTTGCAAAAGTGATGGACGAGCACGGATACCAGTTCTCATCTGCAAACTCTATCAACATCGGCCGTCTTGTACCACAGGTTGTTTACTATGTTTATTCATACACAAGACTTCTTGCAAACGGAGATATAAAGGCAGGAGAGAAAGTAAACTTTGTAGTACCTACAGGAAACTTTGGAAATATCCTTGCAGCATTCTATGCCAAGAATATGGGTGTTCCTGTTGGAAAACTTATCTGTGCTTCAAATGAAAACAAAGTTCTTTACGATTTCTTTGAGACGGGTGTTTACGACAGAAACCGTGAGTTTATCCTTACTTCATCACCATCTATGGATATTCTTATCTCAAGCAACCTCGAAAGACTTATCTTTAGAATTGCCGGGGATGATGCCAAGAAGACAGCAGACATGATGGACGCTCTTAAGACAACAGGAAAATATACTATCACAGATGAAATGAAATTAAAACTTGCTGACTTCACAGGCGGATGGGCAAGTGAAGAGGACACTGCAAAAGAGATAAAGAGAGTGTTTGATGAGACAGGTTATGTAATGGATACTCATACGGCAGTTGCATCTTCCGTATATCATACATACAAAGAAAAGACAAACGATGATACAAAGACAATCATCGCGTCAACAGCAAGCCCATACAAGTTTGGCACAAGCGTTATGAGTGCTATCGACAAAAAGTATGAGGGAATGGACGATTTTGCCCTTATCGATGAGCTTTGCAAAACATCAGGAGTTAAAATTCCAAATGCAGTTGAAGAAATCCGTACGGCACCTGTACTTCATGATACAGTATGTGAGACAAAGGATATGCAGAAAACAGTTGAGAAAATCTTAGGATTGTAAAAATATTACTTGCAAACCAAAAAATATTATGATATAGTAGGTATGTTGTGTGCATTGTCGCATGACATACCTATTAATTTATTATCAATCACATATGCGGATTTCGTATCGGTGCCTTGACATAGTAACGCCATGTCAAAGGTCTTATGTTTGGAAGCATATGGAAGAAGAAAAACCATGGAGGTACAATTATGAGCGTTATTTCAATGAAACAGTTACTTGAAGCAGGTGTTCACTTTGGACATCAGACAAGAAGATGGAACCCTAAAATGGCTGAGTACATCTACACAGAGCGTAATGGTATTTATATCATCGACTTACAGAAATCTGTAGGTAAAGTAGATGAAGCTTACAATGCTGTTAAAGACATCGTTGCAAACGGCGGTTCTATCCTTTTCGTAGGAACAAAGAAACAGGCACAGGATTCTATCAAGACAGAAGCTGAGCGTTGTGGAATGTATTATGTAAACGAGAGATGGCTTGGTGGTATGCTTACAAACTTCAAGACAATCCAGACTCGTATCAAGAGATTAAAAGAGATCGAGACTATGTCTGAAGATGGTACATTTGATGTTCTTCCTAAGAAGGAAGTTATCCTTATCAAAAAAGAGTGGGATAAGCTTGAGAAGAACCTCGGCGGTATCAAAGATATGAAGAAGCTCCCTGACGCTATCTTTGTAGTAGATCCAAAGAAAGAAAGAATCTGTATTCAGGAAGCACATACACTTGGTATTCCTCTTATCGGTATCGCAGATACAAACTGTGATCCAGAAGAACTTGACTATGTTATCCCAGGTAACGATGATGCTATCAGAGCCGTTAAACTTATCGTTTCTAAGATGGCTGACGCAGTTATCGAAGCTAACCAGGGTGAGTCTATGGCAGAAGAAGCAGCTGAGGAAGCTGACGCATAATCAAATTTTAAATAGGAGGATTCTAAAATGGCAATTACAGCTAAACAGGTTAAAGAGTTAAGAGAAATGACTGGTGCCGGAATGATGGATTGTAAGAAAGCACTCGGTCAGACTGACGGAGATATGGACAAGGCAGTAGAGTGGCTTAGAGAGAATGGTCTTGCTAAGGCTGCTAAAAAGTCTGGTCGTATCGCTGCAGAAGGTATCGTTGCAGTTGATGTTTCAGAAGATGGAAAGACAGCTTCTATCGTAGAAGTAAACTCTGAGACAGACTTCGTTGCTAAGAACGAGAAATTCCAGGATTATGTTGCAGAAGTTGCAGCTCAGGCTAAGACAACATCAGCAGCAGATATCGATGCTTTCCTTGCTGAGCCTTGGGCACTTGACACAAGCGTTACAGTAGATGAGAAGCTTAAAGCTATGATCGCTGTTATCGGTGAGAACATGAACATTCGTCGTTTCGCTAAGATTGAGACAGAGGGAACAGTAGTTTCTTATATCCATGCAGGCGGAAAGATTGGTGTTTTAGTTGAAGCTGACACAGCCAATGCAACTGACGCAGTTAAAGAGTGCTTAAAGAATGTAGCTATGCAGATTGCTGCATTAAATCCAAAGTATCTTTCATCTGATGATGTAGATGCTGAGTACAAAGAGCATGAGAAGGAAATCCTTCTTGCACAGGCTAAGAACGATCCTAAGAATGCTAACAAGCCTGATGAAATCATCGAGAAGATGATTACAGGTCGTCTTAACAAAGAGCTTAAAGAAGTTTGCCTTCTTGAGCAGGAATATGTTAAGGCTGAAAACAAAGAGAATGTTAAGAAGTATGTAGAGAGCGTTGCTAAGGCTGAGGGCGTAAGCATCAACCTTAAGAGCTTTGTTCGTTTTGAGACTGGTGAAGGTCTTGAGAAGAAGGAAGAAGACTTCGCAGCAGAAGTTGCAGCTCAGATGGGCAACTAATCTCATATTTTGAATGTCAGATGCTTCGCTATTTGCGAATGTCTGTTTTAATCATAATTTTAAAAAACCCTATAGGTGTTGGAAAAATCTGATACTTATAGGGTTCTTTCTTAATTAGCATTTTTTAATTACAGCTACAATAACCTGAATGTGAGTTAGACTAATGAGACTGAAAGTGATAACAATAAGGCTAAAATATAAACGAGGACTAGAATGAAAACAACAAAATTTAAGAATTATCAAAATGAAATAGTGGAACTCAGACGATATTTTCATGCACACCCGGAACTCAGCTTAAAAGAATATTCAACTGCCGACTATATAGAAAAATATTTAAATAAAAATGGAATTGTAACGAAAAGAATAGGGGAGTGTGGCATAACTGCCGTTATATACTCTGGAAATCCAGGTGCAAAAGTCATAGCAGTGCGTGCTGAAATGGATGCGATAGCTGTCAAAGAAGAAAATGATATTGAATATAAAAGTCTGAATAAAGAAGTATCACACGCTTGCGGTCATGACGCTATAATGGCGTGTGCACTTGTACTTGCAAAAATATGTAACGAAAATAAATCCGAATTAAAAAATACGATAAAATTTATATTTCAGCCTGCCGAGGAAAATGGAGAAGGAACAGATATAATGCTTAACGGTGGTGTTATGAAATCACCTGATGTAGATTACTTTATAATGTTTCATTTTGTAAATGATGCCCCATATGGAATGGAAGTGCAATATGGCTCTGCATCTGCTGCTATCGGAAAAATGGAAGTGGCAATAAAAGGTAAATCTGCACACTGGTGTAACTCGGATAAAGGCACTGATGCGATTGTGGCATCAAGTGAATTTATATTAAAATTAAACGAACTAAACAGCACATACACCTCAGACCTGCCATTTATAACGGGGATAGGAACGATAAACGGCGGTTCGGCAAAAAATGTTATCGCATCAGATGTTTATATGGAGGGAACACTCAGAGCGGCAAAACCCGAAGATTATCACAAATTATACAATATTATCTTTGACATTGCATCACAGATTGAAGAAAAATATAATGTAAAAGTAGAAATGGATATAACAAAAGAGCCGATACCACCTATAATAAACGACAAATATCTTGTAGACACCACACTGGAATGTGGCAGTAAAATTTGGAACAAAAACTGCCGGCTGGTAGACAAACACTTTCTGTCCGGGGACAGTGCAGCATACTACTTTAATTATGCAAAAGGAGTATTCATCGTATTTACGGCAGAAATCGAAAAAGAAACAAATTATCCTATACATAATGGAAAATTTAATATGGACGAAAGCAGATATTATGATGTAGTAAAAACACTTTATTCTCTGATTGAAAAAATAAAATAAAAAATTGACTTTTTTTCATTTTCACTTGTATATAAAGTGAAAGGAGGCATAATATGAAGTCAAAAATGAGTGCTCATGAATTTGAAATAATGTACGATAAATATAAAAATTTATTGTATAGGATTGCTTTTACTTATCTAAAAGGCAATCAGGATGTTGAAGATGTGTTACAGGAAGTTTTTATTAAGAGAATGTATCGCGCTCCAAAATTTCAATCCGAAGAACATGAAAAAAGGTGGCTTATACGCATAACGGTCAATCATTGTAAAAATCAGGTAAGCAGTTTCTGGAAGAAAAATGTATTTACTTCGGAAAATACAACGGAATTCCTTGAAATAGACCAATATGATTTCAATACGGAAGAAAGTGAACTTTTTTCAGCAGTAAAATCCCTGCCTGAAAAATACAGGATTACTATCTATTTATATTATTATGAGGGATATAAATGCAGAGAGATAGCTGAAATTTTAAAATGCAAAGATTCAACCGTAAAAATGCGTTTAAAAAAAGGTCGTGAATTATTAAAAAGTGATTTAGGAGAGGAAAATATATATGAAATCAGAGAAGCTTAATTATGTTTATAAAAAAATGTATGACAAAATAGAGATGTCAAAAGGAATGGACGAAATATTAAAGAAAAAAATCATGTCCGAGCAGGCAGGGAAAAAAACTGCAAGAAGAACATATTACAAAGCAGGTACAGGCATAGCTGCAGCGGCAGTAATAATTGTATGTTTAATTAATATAAAAACTGTTTCATCAGCGATGAATAAAGTATTTAATTATTTTTCTTACAGTTTTGAAATAGAAGATGACAACGGCAGTTCAGAAAATATAGAAATGACAACTAAAAATATTTCTTTTTCAAAAAATGCACCGGAAACAGACTGCAGATTTAACTCAGTAAAAGAAATAGGAGACAGGATAGGTATCAAACTTTTAGAGTCAGAAAACAGGTATAAATATGATGGCAGTATTCAATACACTGCCGAAAAAGACAAACATGGCAATCTTATCGGAGCACTCATATCTGATGATATGTATTCTGTGGGAGACTTAAAAAATATATCTGTAAATAAAGGAACTGTCAGCGATGAAACAGATTTATTAAACTATAAGACAACAGAACTGTATAAATCGCCGATAATGATGCAGATTTCAATAAGAAATGAAACAGAAAATTCTACAGATAAATATACAGGCGAAGAATTAAGTTTTGCGTCAAAAAATACACAAATAGACCTCACAGGCAAATCAGGAAAAAAGCATAATGCAGAAGTCTACAATATGAAAAATCTTAAAATAAAAGCTGTATTATTTGATGACAAAACAGATGGTCCGACTGGTTGGGGATATGATAACACGCAGATAAAAGTAACAATGGCGGTATTTGTATATAATGATGTTGAATATATATATTCAGGCGGGGTAAACCATGAAACCATGAAAAAATTCTTAGATAGTCTTAACTAAACAGATGTAATATTTAATGTCGGTCATTTATTGACATTGTCACAATATTGGAAACTGTAAAAAATATCCGTAGCTTGATTCTTTGATTTTTTTAAGAATTAAACTACGGATATTTTTATATTAAAGTCAAAGAGTATAGTTTACCCCAAAATCCTATTTAGAAGATAAACCCTGTTGAACGGAAAACTGAAATAATAACCATCCGCAAAATCATCAATATAGGATATTATCTCTTTTGCAAGTTCCACGGCAACTTTTTCGCCGTCCTCCTTTGAGCCGTTTTCAGGATATCGGTTTACTATCTCATCGGTCACATTTATACCTGCAATCTCATTTTTCATAAAGAGAGCATTTCTGCGGCTTATAAGCGGCATTATACCTGCAAATATACAAGCACCTGTTTCCTCCTTGATTTTTCTGAGTCTGTCGGCTTCTTCTTTTGAAAATACAGGCTGGGTAAGGAAGAAGCTTGCACCTGCGTCCATTTTTCTCTTTGTAGTGTTTATTATTGATTCGAGATTTATGAGGTTCTGGTTTATTGCACCACCATAGTTTAATGGATTTTCATTAAATACTTCCCTGTTCATTTCCTGAGCAATCTTCATAAGACCTACCGAACTGAAATTAAATACGGATTTGACAAGATCTCTCGCTGATGCAGGTACAGGATCGCCTGTTATGATAAGGAAATTTTTAATGTCATTTATCTTTGCACCCATAAACATTGCCCTCATGGCAAATGCATTTTTGTCACGACAGCATACATGAGGCATTACATCGATACCGGTTTCCCTGTAAACTTTTGCTGCCATAAGGACAGAATCGACTCTTGTTCTTCCTGACGGAGAATCCGGAAATGTAAGAACATCGACACCCGCATTTTTAAGATAATGTGCGGATTCAAGAAGTTTCTCATCATCAGTGTTAAAAGGTGGTATAAGTTCAACGGCGATAAATTTTTTGTCTTTCTTTCTGCCGTTCTCATCATATAAAAAGCCGCATTTTTTTGAAACTTTTTCATCGGCTGAGTCTGCTTTTCGTATCTTTTTATCTGCCTTTATATCCATGCTCATAATGTCGTAAAGAGACTTTATAAACTCAGGGGAAGTCCCGCAGCAGCCGCCTATTATATCTGCACCGAGTGAGAGCAGTTCTTTTGTCTTTTCTGCAAAATATTCAGGATGGCTGTTAAATTCCATTCTGTTTCTTGTAAGTACAGGATAGCCTGCATTTGGTATTGCGATAAGCACTTTGTCTTCGGGAAGTTTGATTTTTTCAAGTATATTATACATATGATAAGGTCCGATGCCGCAGTTTAATCCGACAGCATCAACGCCATCGACAGCACATATGTCATTTATAAGATTTTTTGCACTAAGTCCTGATGCACTGTAGCCAAGCTGATTTACGGAGAAAGATACCATTATAAAAAGACCAAGTTCTTTCTTTATCTTAGGTATCACATCCGCAAGGACATCAAGACTCATAAATGTCTCAAACTGTATTATCTCAATCCCTTCATCCGCAAATGTCTTTGCTATATTAAAATATTCATTTATAAGATTTTCATTGGAAACACCTGATACCGTCGAGACAGGACCTATATCACCGGCTATAAATATATCTTTCTTTCCTGAAAGTTTGACTGCTATCTTGGCGAGTGAAACTGCTTCTTTGATATTGTCTTCTACAAAAGAAAAGTCTTTCTGCATAGACATAGTATTTGTCGCAAATGTATTTGTTCTTATAAGATTTGCTCCTGCATCCAGATAGGAAGAATGAATGTTTGTCACTCTGTCCTTATGATATATATTTGCATATTCAGGGGCTTCGTTTGTGTGGTATTTTTCTGCATAGTATGTTCCAAAAGAACCGTCTGCTAAAATATTGTGTGTTTTTATATAATCTTTAAAATTCATCAATTCCTCATTTCTGCCGATATTACCGCCTGCTGTCTATTCTTGTGATTCAGCCGTATATTATTACCGTGCGTTTTAGTAATTTTAAGCTGAGATTAAAAGATGTTTTTTTCTCAACCGGTGTCCTTAAAAAATTTTAGTTTTATGTTTTACAAAAGCATTATGATTTCTAAATCATTTAAGTTTTTTATGACAGGACAGTCTTGATTATACCTTTTTTCACATATAAAAACAAGTTTTTAAACTTTTTCAATAAATTTTCAATGACAAATGATAATATTTGTGATAAAATTTAAAATGTTTATAGTAATTTTGTAAAAAAATTTAATATTATTACAAAATATCTGATAAAAGAACTTGAAAATTTTATGTGCCGCAAGGCAGAATGGAGGCAATAATGGATTACAAAAACGCTGGAGTTGACATCGAAGCAGGCTACAAAGCTGTTGAGCTCATGAAAAAACACATTGCAAGCACGATGAGGAATGAAGTGCTTACAGACATAGGTGGTTTTTCAGGTGCATTTTCTATGGAGGCTTTCAAGAACATGGAGCAGCCTACACTTGTATCAGGAACAGATGGCGTTGGTACAAAGTTAAAAGTAGCTTTTGAGATGGATAAGCATGATTCAGTTGGTATCGACTGTGTTGCAATGTGTGTAAATGACATTGCATGTGCAGGTGGTGAACCATTATTTTTCTTAGACTACATAGCATGTGGAAAAAATGAACCTGAAAAGATTGCGTCTATAGTAAGCGGTGTCGCTGAGGGATGCAGACAGTCAAATGCCGCACTCATCGGTGGTGAAACAGCAGAGATGCCTGGTTTTTATCCGGTAGATGAATATGACCTTGCAGGTTTTGCAGTAGGTGTAGTTGACCGTAAAAATATGATAACGGGCAAGTCAATCAAAGAGGGAGATGTACTTGTAGGTATCGCATCTTCAGGTATTCACAGCAATGGATATTCACTTGTAAGAAAAGTATTCCCTATGAAGAAAGAAAATCTTGCAGTAAGTTATGAATCACTTGGCGGAAAGACTTTAGGTGAAACTTTACTTATACCGACTATCATTTATGTAAAAGCACTTCGTTCTGTAAAAGAGGGCGGCGTTACGATAAAAGGATGCAGCCATATCACCGGTGGTGGATTTTATGAAAATATTCCTCGTATGCTTCACGATGGTGTTCGTGCACAGATAAAGGCTGACAGTTACGAGATACCACCTATTTTTGATATGCTTGCAAAAGACGGAGATATTGCAAAAGAAATGATGTATAATACATACAATATGGGTATCGGCATGATGCTTGCAGTTGATGCGGCAGACGCTGATAAGACTGTTGAACTTGTAAATAAGTCAGGTCAGAAAGCATTTATCGTTGGTGAGATTATTAAGGGTGAAAAAGGTGTTACATTAGTTTAATCACTATCAAGCAGGTATTAAGCGGATTGCGAATATTTGTTTTAATCACATTACCAGACAAAAGGCAAAAAGCGGATATATCGTATCCGCTTAATGCTTTATGAGGAGGTTTCATACATGAACGGACAGAAACAAAAGATTGCCGTATGTGTTTCAGGTGGAGGAACAAATCTCCAGGCTATTATTGACAAGATAAATGACGGTACTATCAAAAATACAGAAATATCAGTAGTCATCAGCAACAAACCTGATGCTTACGCTTTAGAGCGTGCAAAAAAAGCAGGTATAGATGCTGTCTGCATTAGACCTAAGGATTATGAAAATCGAGATGATTTTGCGAATACAATGGTTGACACCCTAAAAAAACACGATATTGATCTGGTTGTTCTTGCCGGCTATCTTGTAATAGTCCCTGTAAAGATGATACATGAATACAGAAACAGGATAATAAATATACATCCGTCACTTATCCCGTCACATTGTGGTATGGGATATTACGGGCTTAAGGTACATGAGAGTGTACTTGCAACAGGCAATAAAGTTACAGGTGCAACGGTGCATTTTGTTGACGAAGAAGCAGACCACGGTCCTATCATATTGCAAAAAGCCGTTAAGGTACATGAAAATGATACACCTGAGATTTTGCAAAAGCGTGTTATGGAAGAAGCAGAATGGAATATCCTGCCTGAGGCCATTGACCTGATAGGTGCCGGAAAAGTTAAAGTTATTGACGGCATTGCACATATTGAAGAATAAACAGTTTTTATGTCTTTTTCAAAGAGTACATTGTGTAGAAATGGAGGATGATGATGAAAGTTCTTATAGTAGGAAGCGGTGGACGCGAGCACGCTATAGCATGGAGTGTATCGCAGAGTAAAAAAGTAGATAAGATTTATTGTGCACCGGGAAACGGTGGCATTTCGCAGATAGCTGAATGTGTTGATATTGCTGCAATGGAATTTGACAATCTTGCGGATTTTGCAGAGAAAAATGAGATAGACCTTACGATTATAGGTATGGATGATCCACTCGTAGGCGGTATCGTTGATGTTTTTGAAGAAAGAGGTCTCCGTGTATTCGGACCACGCAAAAACGCTGCTATCATTGAGGGCTCTAAGAGTTTTTCAAAAGATCTTATGAAAAAATACAATATTCCAACTTGTCATTATGAGACATTTAACTCGCCTGAGGAAGCTCTTTTATATCTTGAAAATGCAAGTTTTCCTATTGTTTTAAAAGCTGACGGTCTTGCACTCGGAAAAGGTGTGCTTATATGTCAGACGCTTGAAGAAGCAGAAGCCGGGGTCACAACACTCATGCTCGACAAACAGTTTGGTGAAGCAGGTGACACTATTGTAATAGAAGACTTTATGACAGGTCGTGAAGCATCTGTTCTTTGTTTCTGTGACGGTACTCATATCAAACCTATGACAAGTGCACAGGATCATAAGCGTGCTAAAGACGGGGATAAGGGATTAAATACCGGTGGAATGGGGACATTCTCACCAAGTCCTTTTTATACTGACGATGTAAAAGAATTCTGTGAAAAACATATCTATCAGCCGACAATGGATGCAATGAAAGCAGAGGGTAGAGATTTTACAGGTATTTTATTTGTAGGACTTATGCTCACTGAGGACGGTCCGAAGGTTCTTGAGTACAATGCAAGATTTGGTGACCCTGAGGCACAGGTTGTGCTTCCTCGTATGGAAAATGATATTATTGATGTCATAGACGCCTGCATAAATGGAAGGCTTAACGAAATCGAACTTTCCTTTGAGGACAATGCGGCAGTATGCGTTGTTCTTGCATCTGACGGTTATCCTGAGCATTATGAAAAAGGAAAGCTTATCAAAGGTCTTGAAAATTTTGAAGGAAAAGACAAAGAGGGTTACTATGCATTCCATGCAGGTACAAAGAAAACAGATGAAGGCATCGTCACAAACGGCGGTCGTGTCATTGGAATAACAGCAAAAGGTGCAAACTTAAAAGAAGCCAGAGCAAATGCTTATAGGGCTACAGAGTGGGTTGACTTTGAAAATAAATATATGCGACACGACATTGGAAAAGCGATAGACGAAGCATAGACATAAATAATAAATTTTTATATAGCTGAAAAATAAATAATAATCAAAAAATACAGATATTTACTGCATTAAAATATAACACCTGTTGTATATTCATGCTGAGATAAATATTAATATAACACAAGGAGGACATTTGAGTGTATTCATTTAGTGAAGTTCAGAATTATGATCCGGACCTGGCAAAAGCTATGGCGGACGAGACACAGAGACAGAGAGACAACATTGAGCTTATTGCATCAGAAAACCTTGTAAGCAAAGCTGTTATGGCAGCTATGGGAAGCACACTTACAAATAAGTATGCTGAGGGTTACCCTGGAAAAAGATATTATGGTGGATGTGAGCATGTAGATGTAGTCGAAGACCTTGCAAGAGACAGAGCAATGAAGCTCTTTGGATGTACTTATGCAAATGTTCAGCCACATTCAGGTGCACAGGCAAATATGACTGTATTCTTTGCACTTATGCAGCCGGGTGATACATTTATGGGAATGAACCTTGACCACGGCGGACATCTTACACATGGAAGCCCGGTAAACTTTTCAGGAAAATATTTTAACTGTGTACCTTATGGTGTAAACAGTGACGGATATATAGATTATGATGAAGTTGAGCGTATTGCAAAAGAGTGCAAACCAAAACTTATCGTTGCAGGTGCAAGTGCATATGCAAGAAAGATTGACTTTAAGAGATTTAGGGAAATCGCAGACGAAGTAGGTGCATATCTCATGGTAGATATGGCACATATCGCTGGTCTTGTTGCGGCAGGTTATCACGAAAGCCCTATCCCTTATGCTCATGTTACTACAACTACAACACATAAGACACTCCGTGGACCTCGTGGAGGTATGATTCTTTCAAGTAAGGAATTTGCTGAAGAGCATAAGCTTAACAAGGCATTATTCCCTGGAATACAGGGTGGTCCGCTCATGCATGTTATCGCTGCAAAGGCTGTATGTTTTAAAGAAGCCCTTGACCCGGCATTTAAAGAGTATGGAAAGAACATCATTGACAATGCACAGGCACTTGCAAACGGACTTATCAAGCGTGGCATCAAAATTGTATCAGGCGGTACAGACAATCATCTTATGTTAGTTGACCTTGCAGACAAGGGACTTACCGGAAAAGAAGTTGAGAAATGGCTTGACGCAGCTCATATCACTTGCAATAAAAACACTATTCCGGACGATCCTCAGTCACCTTTTGTAACAAGTGGTATCCGTCTTGGAACTGCTGCCGTGTCAACAAGAGGTTTTAATACTGATGATATGGATAAAGTCGCAGAAGCTATCGCACTTATCATTGATGATCATGAAGCAAATACTGAAAAAGCAACAGCTATCGTAAAGAGCCTTACAGACAAATATCCTCTTTACGAATAAAAAATTTTAGAACAAAGAGTCGCTTGCGACTCTTTCGCGCTTGAGCGGAATGTGTAGCATTTATTTCTTTTCCGCGAAATGCGCATCCTCACGGAGTGTTTTTTATGTTATAGCAAACGAGAAGTTTCCTATAACACAAAAATATATGTGGCTGTTCACACTTTATGAGTGTGGACAGCCACACTGATTGTAAGGAGGACAACGACATGGATGATTTAGAAATAGAACTTACTCCAAAACAGGAAAATTATCAAAATCTGGCTGAGACGATAATAAATAAGTTTAATACAAGAGGAATTGAGGGATACTATTGCATAGACAGAGAGGAGGCAAATGCAAAAGCAAAGCGTTTTCTGACTCCGGACAGCACTATATCATGGGGCGGTTCGATGACTCTCTCGGAGATTGGTCTTATAGATGACCTTAAAGAATCTGATGATTATATAATATACGACAGGGCAGATGCTAAGACACCGGAAGAAAAAAGAGAACTTTTTGGAAAAATAGTGACATCTGATTATTATTTTATGAGTTCAAATGCCGTAACAATGGATGGGGAACTTGTAAATATTGACGGAACAGGAAACAGGGTTGCCTGTCTTTGCCACGGACCTGAAAATGTTATTCTTATCGTAGGAATGAACAAAGTTGTAAAAAATGTTGAGGAGGCAATATCAAGAGTAAGAAATATTGCCGCACCGCCAAATGCAGTACGACTTTCAAAAAATACACCATGTTCAAAAATCGGAAGATGTGCAGACTGCCAGTCTGATGATTGCATCTGCTGTCAGACAGTAATAACAAGAAGATCTGCTATTCCGGGCAGAATAAAAGTTATACTTGTAGGCGAAGAACTTGGTTATTAGATTTTTAGCTGCACATACTTGACATAAATCTTATATGTGAAATATATTATATTTCGCACTATACACAAAAATGTGTGCAGAAATGGGGAGTAATATGCTTCAAAAAGAATTGATAGATAAATTACACAAAAACAGTATATTATCTGCTGATGAATTTTATAAAATGCTTTCAGAGCATGATGAGGAAGATTCCGAATATCTTTTCGGTCTTGCCAGAAAAGTAAGAGAAAACATATATGGAAAAGATGTTTATATAAGAGGACTTATAGAATTCAGCAACTATTGTCGCAATGACTGCTATTATTGCGGTATCAGAAAAAGCAACACGAACGCATCAAGGTACAGACTTAGCGGGGATGAGATACTCGAATGTGCCGATGAGGGTTACAGGCTAGGATTTAGAACTTTTGTTCTTCAGGGCGGTGAAGATATGTTCTTTACTGCTGAAAAAATCGCTGATATAGTAAGAAATATAAAAAAGCGGCATAGTGATTGTGCAGTGACTTTATCGGTAGGAGAGAGGGACTACGACACCTATAAATACTGGTATGATGCAGGTGCAGACAGATACCTTTTAAGACATGAAACAGCTACGGATGAACACTATAGAAAACTTCATCCTGACGAACTTTCACTTGAAAATAGAAAAAAATGTCTTTTTGACTTAAAAGAGATAGGTTATCAGGTTGGTGCGGGATTTATGGTTGGTTCGCCTTATCAGACGACAGAGTATCTTGTAAATGACCTGTTATTTTTAAAGGAACTTAAGCCACATATGATAGGAATTGGTCCTTATATATCACAGCAGGACACTCCTTTTGCAGATATGGAAAACGGTACGCTCGAACAGACATTATTTCTTCTTGGAATACTAAGGCTTATGTTTCCGAATGTGCTTTTGCCATCGACAACAGCACTCGGAACGATAGCACCAAACGGAAGGGAACTTGGTCTTAAAGCCGGGGCAAATGTAGTCATGCCAAATCTTTCGCCTGTTTCAGTGCGTAAAAAGTACCAGCTATATGACAATAAGATATGTACAGGAGAGGAGTCGGCTCAGTGTGCCGGATGCTTAAGAAACAGGATTGAATCTGTCGGCTATGAAATGACTGTCAGCAGAGGAGATTATAAAATTTAAAAATAAACTGCTTTAAAAATTTATATTGTTATGTGCACCCATATATAGTACCAATTTTGACTTGCAAGGTCTGCACAGAAATGGAGGTTTATCATGGAAAAAGGAACACGAGTAAATGTAGAAATAAATGTAACAAAAATCGTTAAGTATGTATGTCTTGCCGGAGTTGCCATAGTAGCAGCGATATTCAGCCACAAAAGTTATACGGCTTTTTTAAATGACAGAAAGAATTGTGACAAATAAATGATTTTGCATTATATGTTGCACCACAGGTGTTTATGGTAACGCATTTGCCATAATGTCTAAAATAAAATTAAGGATAATTAGTAATGGGTAAAAATCTTTTTATAGCCGAGAAACCGAGTGTTGCAAAGGAATTTGCCAAAGTGCTCAATGTAAACGGAAACGCTTCTAAAGGCTATCTTGAGTCAGATAACAGTGTCGTAACCTGGTGCGTAGGTCATCTTGTTACGATGAGTTATCCTGAGGTCTACGATGCGGCACTTAAAAAATGGAGTTTTCAGACACTTCCGTTTATTCCGGAACATTTTTTATATGAGGTCATTCCCGGTGTTTCAAAACAGTTTAATATAGTAAAAGGTCTTTTAAACAGGGACGATGTATCCTGCATATATGTCTGTACCGACTCAGGAAGAGAAGGAGAATATATATATCGTCTTGTCGATGATATGGCAAAAGTGCCACCCGACAAAGAAAAAAGGCGTGTGTGGATAGACTCACAGACAGAGGAGGAGATTAAACGAGGTATAAAAGAAGCAAAACTTTTATCAGAATATGATAATCTTTCTTCAGCAGCATATCTGAGGGCAAAAAGCGATTATCTTATGGGTATCAACTTTTCAAGAGTTCTCTCACTCAAATATGGCAGAACGATAATGGACTATCTAAACAATGGTAAATGGTCTGCAGTATCTGTCGGCAGGGTTATGACATGTGTTCTCGGTATGGTAGTCAAGAGAGAGCGTGAGATAAGGGATTTTGTAAAGACTCCTTTTTACCGTGTTATCGGAAATTTTGGATATGAGGGGCAAAAATTTGACGGTGAATGGCGTGCCGTAAAAGGTTCACAGTATTTTGAATCGCATCTTTTATATAAAGAAAACGGCTTTAATAAAAAAGAAGATGCACAAAAGCTGATAGATGAATTAAAGATAGAGCCGCCTGCGGTAAAAGCAGTTATATGTAAAGCCGAAAAGAAAAAAGAGAAGAAAAATCCTCCTCTGCTTTTCAATCTTGCCGAATTGCAAAATACCTGTTCAAAACTTTTTAAGATAAGTCCCGATGAAACATTAAAGATAGTTCAGGAACTTTATGAAAAGAAGCTTGTTACATATCCGAGAACTGATGCAAGAGTGTTATCAACCGCAGTTGCAAAAGAAATACACAAAAATATCAGCGGTCTTAGAAACTATGCACTCGTAAGGGACATAGCTTCGGGAATACTTGAAGCACAGAGTTATAAAGGGATTGAAAAGACAAAATATGTCAATGACAAACAGATAACTGACCATTATGCCATCATACCTACAGGTCAGGGATTTAATGCATTAAACAGCGTAACCCAGACAGCAGCAAGGGTATATGAAGTAATTGTCAGACGATTTCTTTGTATTTTTTATCCGTCGGCAGAATATCTCAAGATAAATATTACTGCCGAAAGACTTAAAGAGTCATTTTTTGCAAGTTTTAAAATAATGACAAAAGAGGGGTATCTTGCTATTGCAAGTGCTTCCTTTGCAAAACAGAAACTTACGGATAAGCAGGCACAGACCACAGAAGGCAGTGCAGATGATGCGGCAGACAATGACAATAAACTTGACAAAAATGCCATTGAGAAGATAAAACAGTTAAAAAAAGGCATGGAGATAGACTTATTTTCGGCTGAGATTAAAGAAGGTGAGACTTCACCTCCAAAAAGATACAATTCAGGTTCAATGATACTTGCGATGGAAAATGCGGGGCAGCTTATCGAAGATGAGGACCTCCGGGCACAGATAAAAGGAAGTGGTATCGGTACGAGTGCAACAAGAGCTGAGATACTCAGCAAACTTGTTAATATCAAATATCTTTCTTTAAATAAAAAGACGCAGATTATAACACCGACGCTTCTTGGTGAGATGATATATGATGTTGTGTTTGCATCAATCCATGCACTTTTAAACCCGGAACTTACGGCAAGCTGGGAACTCGGTCTTACAATGGTTGCAGACGGCAAGATAACAGAAGAAGAGTATATGATGAAACTAAACAGCTTTATCACAAATCATGTGCAGAATGTAAAGAGCAAAAATTATCAAAATCTTTTCAAACCTTACTTTGATAAGGCGGCTGCAAATTATAAGACTTCAAAGAAAACTGCTAAGAAAACCACCGCAAAGTCCGGTACTGATAATTCAAAAACAAAGAATAAACAGGCATAATGAATGATATAAGAAATAAAAGCAGACAGCAATCCGTGGCATGATTTTGAACAAAATACTTTTTTGTGCAATAATCATATAATGCAATAAAATATATAGAGTAAATTGCTAATTTACAAATAAATTATGGAAATGAGGGAAATCATATGTACGAAAATTTAAAAAACAAAAACTTATTTAATTTTGATGAAACAATAGCCGCAGATATTTTTACGGATATTGATTTTCCGTGGGAGGTTCTTCCAAAGATAAAAGACTTTATAACGGGGCTTGGTGAGTCAATCTCACCTGATGATTATGACAAAAAAGGTGACAATGTATGGATAGCAAAGTCGGCAGCTATAGCACCTACCGCAACCATAAACGGACCCTGTATCATCGGAAAAGATACGGAAGTAAGACCGGGTGCCTTTATCAGAGGTAATGCGATAGTAGGAGAAAAATGTGTCGTAGGTAATTCTACAGAATTAAAAAATGTTATCCTTTTCAATAATGTGCAGGTGCCGCATTACAACTATGTGGGCGACTCAATCCTTGGCTACAAATCACATATGGGTGCAGGTTCAATTACATCAAATGTAAAATCAGACAAGACAAATGTTGTCATCAAATATGAAGGTGACAAGATAGAAACAGGGCTTAAAAAGATGGGAGCCATTCTTGGAAATTATGTTGAGGTAGGCTGCAACAGCGTATTAAATCCGGGTACTATAATAGGAAGTAATACAAATATCTACCCTCTGTCAAGTGTAAGAGGATATGTTCCAAAAGGAAGTATCTATAAAAAACAGGGTGATATTGTAGAAAAAAGATAATCCATATATCAAATAGGAAGTATGTATTCGGATATAAAAAAAATAATAATAATGTATCTGAGTATAAAAAAGACACGATTAGAAATAGTTTACCTGAGTAAACAAAAAGAACACGATTTAAAATATAGACCGTGTTCTTTTTATGTATAGGAAAATTCTCGTTGGCAAAATGCTGATTTTGCTCTTTTTATTAAGCTGTTTTTCCGCAGCATTTTTTATATTTTTTACCGCTTCCGCAAGGGCATTTATCATTTGGATAAATCTTTTTTATCTGCATAAAACTGTTAGGTGTATTTGAAGGAGGTATCGGCATATCCTCAGGAATTACATTTGCAACAAGTGGTGCAACTCCAAATAAACGGTTTTTAAGTTTGATAACACCATCATCGTCTGCAACATTTTCCGTTGCAGCTTTATTATCTGCTGCAGCAACATTGTTTTCATCCTTTGCAATAGCTGCAACCATATTTGCTGCCGTACTCTGTATATTGTCATTTACGCTGTTTTTAATCTCATCAGGCAGATCAAGTGTCGATACATCAACATTTGCAAGTCTTGAAATAATAGTATCAATAAGCTCTGCTTTCTTTAATTTTGAATAACCCTTAACTCCAGAATTTTTGGCAAATTCCTTAAGCTCTGTCACCTTATAACTATCAAGTATTTCATTAAGATTTTTCATTTTAATATTCCTCCGTACATTGTATGGATATAATTAACCAAGTAAATACTATTATATCAAACAGAAGCTTACAAATTCAATGCAATTATGTTACAAAGTTTTGTATAAAAACAATAATGGACTATAGATATTATACAAAATAAATATAACAGTGTAAAAAAATGGCAGAAATAACACTTTTTTGCAAAAAAAATGACATATTTGTATTTTAATATTTAAATCAGCATAAATCTTAATAAAATCTTAAGATTATGACTTGAACTATAAACAAGGATGGAAATATGAAAACGATAAACAAATTATTGGCACCTATCAAGAAAAAAACAATGAACGCACTTGTAGCTAATTATAAATGGCTTGAAAAACAGGTTCGGGCAAACAATGTCACTTATAATAACATAAGTAATAACTATGAAACAAATATAGATACAAAATCAGAAATTGCTGCAATATCATCTTATAAAAGAGAAGTAGCGATAAACGAGATATTAAAAAGCAAAGAATATGATTTCGATAATATGCTTGTCATCAAAAATCCGCACCGTATTGCACCGTTATCTGCACTTGCACTATTTGTGACGGATATGTCCTGTAAAGTTCAATATACCATAGCCGGCAAAAGAGGGAGTGACGACTACACGGTATGTGATGAGATAATGACTAAATATCACAGGGTTCCATTATTAGGATTATATGAAAATTCAGTAAATATTATTATCGTAAGGCTTCTCGATGAAAACGACAGCATAATTGCGTCAAAGAAATTACGCATTATCATAAGAGGTCTTGATAAACCGGTTCACAATGCCGTAAAACTTTCAAACAGCACACAGCCATTGTCAAAAGATTTTATTTTTGTTTCAGGCGGGTATCATGGCGGTGTTTATGCATTTGATAAAAAAGGAAATATCCGATTTGCACTCAATAAAATTCCTCAGTATTGTGGTGTATATCTTTTTAAAGACGGACGCTTTTTATTCCCTGAAAAGCATATGAGGAGACCTGCATGGGGAAATGCAAATACAGTTGTAATGCATGAAATGGATATGATGGGCAGGGTTTACCGTACTTATTATGATAAAAAGGGACTTCATCACTGGGCGATAGAAAAAGAGCCGGGTGGAAACATACTTGCACTTTCAAGTTCTACGGATGATACATTTATGGAGAATGAGATAGTTGAGATAGACAGATTTACCGGCGAGGCAGTAAAAGAGATAAATATGAACCAGCTTCTTCCTGAAAAGTACATTACAAGAAATGACTGGGCACATATAAATTCAATAGAATATATTGCCAAGGATGATTCTGTTGTCATTTCAATGCGTAATGTCCACACTATCGCAAAGATAAGTCTTGAGAAAGGCGAACTTGTCTGGATTTTAACAAACCCTAAATTTTACAAGGAAACTAATGTTGAGGACAAAGTCCTTAAACCGGAGGGTGATATAAAATGGTTCTTCCAGCAGCACGCTATCCAGATAGTTCACGATGAAAAAAATAAGGACGGCAGACTTCACATAATGCTTTTTGACAATCATACGGCAAACAGAAGACCTGTCAAATGGTTTGATAAAGAAAAAAAATCAAATATCATGTTCTTTACTATAGATGAGAAAAATATGACAGTCACACAGGATAAATATATCCCTGTTCCTTTAAGTGTTACAAGGTCAAATGAGGAATATGATACAAAGACAGGAAAAGTATTTGCCATGTGTGCAAATCTTAAACCGCCTATTGACGGCTATAACGGAAAAATATATGAAATAGATTACAATACGGGTGAGATTACAAATGAATTTTCATCTGAGCTGGATTATTTCAGTGCACATTCAATAGAATTTAACATAAATGATATGGCGAAACCGTTAGATTTTTCTAAAGATATGGTAGTCGGTGAGCTGTATGCACCTGTAAAAGCTGAAGGAAATGCTGAGGACTTTACCAAACTGTTAGATTTTGATGATATTGAAAATAATGACGATAAACCACAGATTTGTATGTATGGTGAATTATTACAGATAAGAGCACTTGACCATACACTTGAAAAGATATATCTGTATAATGAAAATGACACATATATACAGGACTTTACGGATTCGGAGCAGACTATTGAAGTATTTGGAACACAGCATTATTATATGAGTATGCCGCTTATGGCAATAGCTCACGGAAATTATAAACTTGCAATAAAGCACAACGGAAAGCTTTATGACACACACAAATATATAAACATATTTTAGATATGATAAAAGCCGGGATAATTGATAACTGACTATCAATTATTGCCGGTTTTTGCTGTCTCTACCGTCTTATTCAATAAAATCTTGCAATATCTGAAATTTTTTGACAAAATTTTTCAAAAAGGTATAGACTTCACAATCAATTTATGCGAAAATATAGTTTAGGACTGCGGATAATGTCGCAGATAATAAGCATTATTGAAAGGAGCAAGAACATGATTTATTCACAGGAAGTAGAAAACATGTGCCCAGTAGCTCAGGGAGTACACCATGGTTGTGCACCAATCCCAGAAGAAGCAAAATGGGTTAAGGCAAAAGAAGTAAAGGATATTTCCGGCTTTACACATGGTGTAGGCTGGTGTGCACCACAGCAGGGTGCGTGCAAACTTACTCTCAATGTTAAGGAAGGTATTATACAGGAAGCTTTAGTTGAGACTATCGGATGTTCAGGAATGACACATTCAGCAGCTATGGCATCTGAAATTCTTCCGGGACTTACAGTAATGGAAGCATTAAACACAGACTTAGTTTGTGATGCTATCAATACAGCTATGAGAGAGCTTTTCCTTCAGATCGTTTATGGTCGTTCGCAGAGTGCTTTCTCTGAGGATGGACTTGCTATCGGTGCCGGTCTTGAAGATCTTGGTAAGGGACTTCGCTCACAGGTTGGTACTATGTATGGTACATTAAAGAAAGGTCCTCGTTACTTAGAGATGGCTGAGGGTTATGTTACAGCTATCGCATTAGATGAAGATGACCTTATCATTGGTTACAAATTCGTCAGCCTTGGAAAAATGACAGACTTCATCAAAAAAGGTGATGATCCTAACACAGCTTGGGAAAAAGCTTGTGGACAGTATGGCCGTGTTGACGACGCTGTTAAGCTTATCGACCCAAGAACAGATGAAGAGATCGCAAAATAATATAAAGGAGGCAAACGAACAATGGCATTATTTGAATCATATGAAAGAAGAATTGATAAAATCAATAGCGTTTTAAACAGCTATGGTATCGCTTCTATTGAAGAAGCTGAAAAGATTACTAAAGATGCTGGATTAAATGTATATGACCAGATTAAAGGCATTCAGCCAATCTGTTTTGAGAACGCCTGTTGGGCATATATAGTTGGTGCAGCTATCGCAATCAAAAAAGACTGCCGTCGTGCAGCAGACGCAGCAGCAGCAATCGGTGAAGGATTACAGGCATTTTGTATCCCTGGTTCAGTTGCAGATACTCGTAAAGTAGGTCTTGGACATGGTAACTTAGGAAAAATGCTCCTTGAAGAAGAGACAGAATGTTTTGCATTCCTTGCAGGACATGAATCATTCGCTGCAGCAGAAGGTGCTATCGGTATCGCTGAGAAGGCAAACAAGGTTCGTAAGAAACCTCTCCGCGTTATCCTTAACGGTCTTGGAAAAGATGCTGCTCAGATCATTTCTCGTATCAACGGATTTACATTTGTTGAGACAGAGTATGATCCATATACAAACACAGTTAAAGAAGTATTCCGTAAATCTTACTCAGATGGACTTCGTGCAAAAGTAAACTGCTATGGTGCAAACGATGTTTGCGAAGGTGTAGCTATCATGCACAAAGAGGGCGTTGATGTATCTATCACAGGTAACTCAACAAACCCAACCCGTTTCCAGCATCCTGTTGCAGGTACATACAAGAAAGAATGTATCGAGCAGGGTAAGAAATACTTCTCAGTTGCTTCAGGCGGTGGTACAGGACGTACACTCCATCCTGATAACATGGCTGCAGGTCCTGCATCTTATGGTATGACAGATACATTAGGAAGAATGCATTCAGACGCTCAGTTCGCCGGATCATCTTCAGTACCTGCCCATGTTGAGATGATGGGTCTTATCGGTGCCGGAAACAACCCTATGGTTGGTATGACAGTTGCAGTTGCAGTATCTATTCAGGAAGCTGCTGACGCTGGTAAATTCTAATAAACCATAAATAAACTTTAGTGTTTTGGGAGTCCTCAGAGTTTTTGAGGGCTCTCTTTTTGAAATTTAGATAGGAGACAAAACAATGAGCAAAAAACTTGCCATATTTTTTCCGGGAATAGGTTACCACAATGACAAACCATTACTTTATTACAGCAGAAAACTTGCAGCAGAAGCAGGTTTTCAGTGCGTGAGAGTAGATTACAATGGATTTGCGTCAGAAATTAAAGGCAATGCTGACAAAATGAGAGAAGCACTTGAAACAGCATATTCACAGACAGAGCTTATATTATCGGATATTGACTGGAAATCTTATGAGAATATAATTTTCATTTCAAAGAGTATAGGAACAGTAGTCGCCGCCCGTTATGCAAAAGAATATGATATAACCTGCAGAAATATCTATATGACACCTCTTGCAGAAACATTTTTATTTGAGCCATGCAATGGGATAGCCTTTCATGGAACTGCTGATTCATGGGCAGACACTAAAATTATTAAAGATAAATGCATAGAATATGATATAAAACTTTCTATTATCCCTGATGCAGACCATTCACTTGAAACAGCAGATACTATGAAAAATATAGCAATAATAAATAAAGTAATGGACGAAATAAAAAAATATCTTTAAAACAGTTCCAGACAGTTATTTCATGTTATCGAACAAATTTTCTCTTTTGTATTGACAAACAGTTGTTCTGATGATAATATAGTTTACACAGTAAACGAACAAATGTTTATCACAAAGGAGGAGCCTATGTTTATAAGAGATATTTTATCACAGAAAAGATATTTACCGGTTAAGTTAGCAATAGTAGCTGTTATAGCATCATTTATTGCAGTTTTAAGTTTTCATATAAGCAGATCGTCCGGAGTGAGCACTTTTAACGGCACCGTGACAAATGATACGGATATTGCAGGCAACACCGGCAGTCAGAAAAAAATGTCATATGTATCTGTCACTATACAGCAAAATGACTCGCTTTGGAGTATAGCCAAAAAGTATAAAAATCAATATGACGGTTCTTTTAATGATTTTTTGGAGGAAATAAAGAGGTGCAACGGACTTAGTTCAGATACCATATATGCCGGAAATCATATCATCGTACCTGTTGTCATACATTCTGAAAAGATTGAACATCCATAACTTTGACACAGTTCTTCGTTAAAATAGCACCGTTGTGTAAAACAAAGATTTGTTTTATATTATATGGGTCAGGCGGATATTGGCAATCTGCTCTGATGTTTGCTTGTAATACTATCCAAGCCAGTACACCAGATAGTATTAAATACATTAAATTTACACGGAGGATTATGTTAAAATGAGATTTTTCAGATACAGTAAACAAAATACACATAATAAAAGATTACTTGCGGTTGTCAGAAAGACTGCTTTTACAATTTTTGCAGCAGCTATATGTCTTAGCACTACAAATGTAGCAAAAACATATGTTGATGCAGCGGTATCCATTGAGCAGGATGATGAATATACGGATATAACTGCTGACAGCTCGCTAAAAATGTATTATAACAAAACTTTATACGATAATAGTACATTTCCAGGCATACGCATTGATGATGTATGGATGGTGCCTGTAAAGGAGTTCTTAGCAGACAAGCTCGGATGCACATATAAGTATTCCGAGACTAATGGTAAACTTACTATTACAAACAAATATGGCAATGAGCAGATAGAAGCATACATAGGAAGTACGGAATTAACTGTCGGTTCTTCAGCTATAACTATGGATGAGCCTGTTATAAAAGCAAGAAACTCAGAAAATACTTCCGAAGAAACAATTTATGTACCGGCTTCTAAAGTTATTCAAAATCTCGGTTATGGTTATGAGTCCACAGCAACATCATTAAATGTTACTGACATTATCAGCTATTATAAAAAATCAGAGCAGACATGGTATGAAAACAGCTACACTAATGCGATTAACAGTATTATTTGCACTAAAAATTCTGACAATAAAGATATAGTTCAGATTACTGCATTAAATCCAATTGAATCTGAAAATGTGAGTGTCAAAGCCGGAGACAACAGCATTGAATATATATATGCAAAAACTAAAAATCTTCTTGGTGATATTAAGGAAACAATAAGTGACAGTACAGCCGTAAAATCACTGGAAGTATGGGAAGACCAAAATTTAGCTGCTCATATCAAAGTTACTTTTGACGACAAATATATTACAAGTAAATCAATTTCATCAAATTTTTTTACTATCACATTTACTAAGGCATCTTTTAGCATGAAAGCATTGATTCCTGATAAAGTTAAGGCAGAGAAGATTACGGCAACGGACAGATATTGGAATAAGCAGTTTTATATAATAGTTCCTGGAAATCATGTCTCTTTTTATAAAAACAACAAACCTATAGACAATAGTTCAGCTATCAAAAAAATAGAGGTAAATAAAACTTCAGGCGGTGACACAAGGATTATTGTAACCACAACTAAGCTGCAAGGCTATAAAATTGACAAAAAAGACGGTTATTTTACGGTAAAAGTCGGCTCTCCAAATAGTATATATAAAAATATTATCCTGTTAGATGCAGGACATGGCGGAAAAGATTCCGGTGCAAGATTCGGAAGCCTCTATGAGAAAAATCTTAACCTTGAGATTTTATATACGAGAGCACGCAAATATTTTGAAAGCAATACTTCAAATGTAAAAGCATATTGGACACGCCACAACGATACATTTATAAATCTTTATACAAGACCAAAACTTTCAAAAACTTATAGAGCCGATATGTTTTTGAGTCTTCACATGAACAGTGCAGGTAACAGAACTGCCAATGGAACAGAAGTATATTATTCATCACGCAATAATAAAGTAACTTCAACCGGTCTTTACAGTAAAAAGATGGCTTCAATGATGCTGAATTCTGTATTAAACGGGATAAATTCTAAAAACAGAGGCGTGCGTCAGGCAGGATTTGTAGTTAATAAATATAACACTGTACCATCAGTTTTAGTTGAACTTGGATTTATAACCGGCAATAAGGATTATCCTAATCTAAAAAAGGCTTCATACAGAGAAAAAGCTGCTAAAGCATTGTATGATGGTGTAGAAAAAATATTTAAGAAATATCCTGCAAAATAACAAGGGCAAAATCAGCGTTTTGCCCCTGGTGTCACACTACTTTACGATCATTTTCCTATAGCATAGAAAAGCGCAAAACCAGTGTTTTGCCCCTCAAGAATTGCTTTGCAATTCTTGAGGGGTTCTGCTATAAATTAATGTCCCCATTTAACAGCTCCTGCGGCACTTCGTTTTTTATCATCATCTATTGCAGCATAATGTTTCTTTGTTGTATTTACATCATTGTGTCCTAAAACATCTGCCACAAGATAAATATCCCCTGTCTGTCTGTAAAGTGCCGTGCCATATGTGCTGCGAAGTTTATGTGGTGTAATATGCTTAAATGTTGTAACTTTAGTTGCATATTCTTTGACAAGATCCTCTATTGCCTGCACAGTCATACGTCGGCGTTGGATAGAGTAGAAGAGTGCGTGTTCATGACCTTCTCTTGGTACAATTTCCGAACGCGCATAATCTATATAATTCTCAAGTGCATCTGCAACATCATCGCCAAAATATACATATTCTTCCTTGCCGCCTTTTCGTATAATTCTTATACGACATTCTTTAAAATCAACATCTTCTATATTCAGTCCTACACACTCGGAAACACGGATGCCTGTCCCAAGAAAAAGAGTAAAGATTGCAATATTTCTCAGCTTGTTTTTCTCATAAAATACTTTTTTACGACCTGTGAGATTATCACCTGCGTGTTCTACAAGGTTTAAAAGTTCAGAAACCTCCTCAGAGTCCAGACGGATTATTTCTTTATCGTGCAACTTTGGCATATCGATTACAGTGGTAGGATTATTTGATATAAGTTCTCTTTTTTGGTAATACAGATAAAAACTTTTAAGTGAAGCGATTTTTCTGTGAATTCCGCGTTCGTCGTTTGAATACTGTCTGCCGGCATATGTGTATAATTTGAGATATTCCATATATTCTTCAATATCTACAGGTTTTAATGACTCAATATCTTTTAGTGAAATACCGGAGATATAACTGTCTAATACGGCAGCATTATCTGAACTGTCTGTATGGTCGTTTGCACCTTGATTTTTATTGTCATCAATGACAATATTTTTCTTTGCGTCAATTTGTCTTGCAGAAAGTTCGGGATTTGCAGATAAAAGAAATCTGAAAAATGTCCTTAAATCAGATGCATAACCCATGCGTGTTTTTGTTGTTGTCTTTGGTTCGATACCACGAAAAAAATCTTTGCAAAATGTTGGAAGTTCTTTTAATTGTTCACGCAATTTTTTTGTATCTCTAAGTGATACCTGCTGATGATAATTTTGATCTGTCTGAGTCTGTTTTGATTTTGCAGCAGCACTTAAAGTTGTGGTTTTGCCTGAGATATTTTTTTTGTCGGCTGCATCTAAAACAGTGTTTTTATTTGAAATATTTTCGATTGTGTCTGAATTTATATTTTTGTCTGAAACATTTTTTTTATCATTATTTTTATTGTTTTTTCCTAAAAACGATATATTGTTGTCTGTCATATGTTTTTCCTCCTTATCTCTTTGGAAAACTGGAATTTATCAAAGAGTTAAAAATACTACCCTACACAAAAAGTTTAATATTTATTTACCAGTTTTTTCAACTCTGCAATATCTGCAGATGTCAATTCTTTAGCTGCAAGGTATGTCGCAATAAAATTACTGAGCGAGCCATTATACAATTTATCTAAAAGTGCCTGTGTCTCAATTTCCTGTGTAGCCGCTTTACTAATAAGTGCTTTACAGATAAATCCGGGATCTTCACGAACAATGGCACCTTTATCAATTAATCGTTTTATAACCGTATATGTAGTATTTTTTTCCCAGCCAATATATTCTTTGATTATTTTTGCGATATCTTTTGCTGCCAGTTCTTTATTAGACCATAGTAGTTCCATCACATTTAGTTCGCCCTCATGCAGTCTTATTATACCGTCATTTGTCTTTTTCATGCTGTATCTCCCTATATATATTTATATATATTATATATTTATATATAATGTCTATTGCCATTTTTCAGCTTAAGATGCTTAAGCCTGATATACCTGTGTCATATATCAATCACATTTTTGTTATATTGCAATCACTTTCTTAACTTATTAAGAAGTTCCTTAAAATAAGTTGGAAGTTCTGCATCAAATTCTACATATTGTCCTGTTGTCGGATGTATAAAACCTAATGTTTTTGCATGCAAAGTCTGACCTGTTAGTTTAAATGGACATTTTGCCGGACCGTAGACCGTATCACCAAGTATCGGGTGTCCGATGCTTGCCATGTGAACTCTTATCTGGTGCGTTCTGCCTGTTTCAAGTTTACATTCTATATAAGTATATTTATTATTTAAGGTATCTAACACTTTATAATGTGTTACAGCTTTTTTACCGTTTTTTACATTAATCGCCATTTTTTTTCTATCTACCGGATGTCTCCCTATATCCCCCTCGATAGTTCCCTCTGCCTGTTTTAAATGACCACAGACTATGGCATGGTATGTTCTTGTGATAGAATGTTCTTTCAACTGTTCTGCAATGCATCTGTGTGCTTTATCATTTTTGCAGGCAACTATAACACCTGTAGTGTCCTGATCTATTCTGTGAACTATACCCGGTCTCAGTTCTCCGTTTATACCCGACAGGTCATAACAATGGTACATAAGTGCATTGACTATTGTGCCGCTGTAATGCCCAGGAGCTGGGTGAACGACCATCTGCTTCGGTTTATTTATAAGTATAATATCACTGTCCTCATAAATTATGTCGAGCGGAATATTCTCTGGAACTATCGCTGTGTCTTTTGGTTCACATATACTCATCTGTACATTGTCACCGCTTTGAAGTTTATAGCTGCTTTTAACGGCTTTACCATTTACTTTTACCAGACCATCTTTTATCTGTTTCTGAATAAATGAGCGCGACATATCCTTAAACTTTTCAGTCAAAAATCTGTCAAGACGGCAGTTATCAAATTCATTTTCAACCTGAATATCATGTATCTCGGAAATATCAATATTGTCTTTATCTTTATTTTCAATCTTCAAACTGTCATTGCTCATACTTAACCTCAATTCTTATATTCTATTTCTATCCATCCACACAAGATTAGATGGAATAATCTTATTTTTTCAATATTCTGTCCAGATCATTATCATCATAATAAAATATAATCAATAAGACAGCCAAAACAGCACTGATAACAACATAACAATCAGCCACATTAAATACCGGAAAATTGATAAGCTCAAAATACAAAAAATCGACAACATAACCGTTTGCAATTCTGTCTATCATATTTCCTACAGCTCCTGCAGCAAGGACAACAAGAATCCATCTCATAGAAGTAAATTTTTTTTCATGCGGTATGCGGTTAAAAACAAAACCAATCGCTAACAACACAATAATCGTGACGATAAGCAATGGAAATCTTTGATTTTGAAAAAGTCCAAAAGCTGCACCATGATTTTCAAGGTAAAACAATTTAAATACATTTTTTATTATAGGAAAACCTGTATTTCCTTTTAATGTGCCTACGGCAAGCTGTTTTGTCATTTGGTCTGCTCCAATAAGTACCAAAAATAATATTATCCATTTTAAATACCAGACAGCCTTTTTCATGTTAATCCTCATTTCTGTATAGTTTTTATAATAATACGACAGATAATGCTTCTCTCATTTCATCATCGGTCACATCTTTTCTGATAACAGCATTTCCCGGTCTGTCAAGCAATATAAATTTTATCTTGCCAGCATCCATCTTTTTGTCGCTTTTAGATGTCTCTATAATGCTGTCGACACTAAGTTCACTGACAGAAACCGGGAGGTTGAGTGTTTTTAACATATCTGTCATGCCTTTAAACTCATCTTCAGTTATCATATCACGCTTCATGGAAATATAACCTGCTGCAACCATTCCAAGTGAAACACACTCACCGTGAAGAAGTGAAAAATTCATAAGTTTTTCTATGGCGTGTCCTAATGTGTGTCCGAAATTGAGCAATGCACGCTCACCTTTTTCCGTAGGATCATTTTCGACAACCATTCTTTTAATATTGCAGCTTCCTGACACCACTTCTTCAAGTACATCAAGGCTTCGGCTGTTTAATTCAGAAAGATGTTTTTCTATATATGAATAATATTCCATGTCTTTTATAAGACCATGCTTTATAATCTCACCAAATCCTGAATAATATTGCTTTTCGGTAAGGGTATTCAGCGTTGAAAGGTTCATATATACTGCTGATGGCTGGTGAAATGCTCCAACCATATTTTTATATCCCCTGAAATCAACACCGGTCTTTCCACCGACACTGCTGTCTACCATTGCAAGAAGTGTTGTTGGAAGCTGTATGACTTTTATGCCTCTAAGATATGTCGAAGCAGCAAAACCTGTAAGGTCACCTACAACACCACCGCCGAGAGCAAGTAAAATATCTTTCCTGTCAAATTTTTCTTTTATAAGATGTTCATATAAATCCTCAACGACATTGAGATTTTTAGACGCCTCACCTGCCGGAAATACAAATGAAGTAACTTTACTCACACATTCAGATGCTATATCCATAACGGCATCAAGATAATGTGATGCCACACTGCTGTCTGAAACTACACAAACTTTATGTTCAGCTTCCACCTGCTCTTTTATCACAGAAGCAAGTTTACTATAATCTTTTTCTATAGTTATATTATATATTGGTTTATCATCATAATGAACTGTAATCAGCTTACTCATATTAGTCCCCATTTCTGCACACATTTTTTGAATATCAGGTTTGTGTCAAGTGTGCACAGACACAAATCTTAAATGTAAAAATAAAGCTATTCACACTTTAATCTAAGTAATAACTCTAATATAAGTCAATAATTTTAACCTAAATGATAACTCTAATCAAAATTTATAACTCTAAAATTCAAGTCAATAACTTTAATCCAAGTCAATAAATGTAAATGGGTTCTTTTTTTCTTTTGAACCTGCATTATTGCCTGAAAGATATGAAACACTATCATCTTTAGGCATAGATGCCGGGAACACGGTGTTTGATATGTCTTCTTTGGCATCATTAATTGTAGGTGTTTTCATCATAATATTCTCTACTATAATATCATCTTCTGCATTATCGGCTTCGTTTTTATTCTCCTCGATACCTGTCTGCTTTTTATCCTCAGATTTCAGTACTTCAGATTTATTGATATTTTCAACGGCTTCATTTTCTTTTATATCAGAAACAGTGTCATTCTCTGCGTCAATTTCTTTATCTTTTATATCATCATCTTCTTCAACTGACTGCCAGATAAAGTTCTGTTTTTCTTCTATGGTGGTGTCAGACGATTTGGCATCTGTTGCATTTACAATGTTATCTGACTCTGATGCAGCTTCGATTTCTGCATCATTTTCCACTTCTGCAGTTATGTCCGGCTCAACAGATATTTCTTCAACAATATTACTTTTTTCTTCTTTTACTAAATCCTCTTTTTCAAAACTGTTTATACCTGAAGTTTCTTCGCCGGAAATCAAATTTTCAGGGGTTTCAGGTGAAGAACATTCACCATTCACAAAATCAAGCTGTTCTTTTATAATGACCTTTATTTTTTGCTTATATTCTTCATATGATGATGATAATAAAGACAATCTGCCGTTTATCTCCTCATATTTTTTCTGTGCATCTGTAACTTTTTTATCAAACTCAGCTTTTGCATTATCAGTATATTTATCTGCTTCTTTTTGTGCATTTGAAACAATGTCATCAGCCTCTTTCTTTGCCAGACTGACTATATTAGCAGCCTCCGCTTTTGCAGCATTCTTTGTTTCTTCTGAAGTCTTTTCAGCTAATACAAGTGCCTTTTGAAGGTTATCTTCAAGATTTTTATAATATTGTATTCCTTCACTGAGTGAAGTAAGCTTCTCTTTTAACTTGGCATTTTCTGAACTGAGTTCTTCAAAACTTTCAAGTATTGATGCTAAAAACTCATCTGTATCTTTTTTATTATATCCACCCATCGTTGTTTTAAGCGAACGATGTTTAATATCTGCCGGTGTAAGCATTTTAATACCTCCTAAATGTACTGTTTTACTATAATATGATAACGCCCTTTTCTGGTAGTATTTTCCGAAGTTTCTATCAGATATTTTCCAAAACCTCTGACTGTAAGTATATCACCATCTTTTATTTCTTTAGCGTTTTCCGTAGAATTTCTGCCATTTATATACACATTTCCTGCTCTTATATGTTCAAGACATTGAGAACGCGAACTTTTTAATGCAACCGCTGTAACAGCATCAAGCCTTAATGAAGCAACACTTCCGATTATTTCTCTATATTTTGGTGTAGAATCAATTTCTGTCATTGCGACTGCTTCACAATAAACTGTAGTGTGCTTTATACTTGTTATTGATTCTATAAGTTTTTCTTTATTAGATTTGCAATAAACATATGCAACGCAGGCTTTTGAATATGAATCAGCTTCTTTCACGACTATATCTCCAACCTGATTTCTTTCAATACCAAGATTCATAACCGCACCTAAGAAATCACGATGTGTCAGCTTATCACAAAATTTATTATTAACCGGTGCAATTTTTATACAGGATATTGGGAAATCAGCTTTTCTAATATCAATGTAATCGTTTTCAGGTAAAAAACATAACATCTGATACATTGCTCCATCATATCCGCCATATGTGATGAGTTTATTCTCATACATATCAGGGCGTACCTTATTTTTATCCAACAATCTATAACATAGTTCAAGTCCATTTAATCCGACAAAATCGCTAAATATCGGAATTCCTCTGTTATATGCTGTATTATACATATCCTCGAAATGATTATATAATATCTGTTCATCTTTTGATAAATGCATGGCATTACCACCTAATTCACTTTACCCTGGTATTATCCGCACTATATTTGCATAATCAAGGTGGATTATACCAGAAAATATTTACATACTGCCTGTAAATACGATAATACTATCAAAATTATATATGGGCTTATGTCAACCCTTATACACTTTAATATTGAATGTTTTACCAGATACCTTACAGGACATAATAATGGTTTCATCAGATTATCAAGTATATTATTAATGAAACTGCCCAAAGGAATTATTCCTCTGAGCATATATATAAGATTGATTATCATAAGAATGATAAAAAACAAATACAATGTATATACCAGATAATGCTGCATTGCTTAAAACTCCTTACTAAGTGTTGGAATACTTATTCCCTCATTGTTTTCTGCAACATTTTTTATGTAATCACCTGATATATCAATAGTTTTTGGCGAGAAAATAAAAATATATTTTGAAATCTGACGCATATTTCCCTGGATTGAAAAGATACATCCCGATACAAAATCCATTATACGCTGAGCTTCCTCAACATCAATCCCCTCAAGATTTACGATTACAGGCTGTCCACCAAGAAGAATATCACATACTTCCTGTGATTCACCAAAATTTGCAGGTTTAAATATACATACCTCAACATCACTTGCGGATGTTCTTATAGGCACAACTTTGCTTTGAGCAGCACCTTTTGAAGTGTTTTTTTTCTGTGAATATTCAGGCTCATTTTCATAATCATCCTCATAATCATCATAAGGTGTTCTTGAAAAACTTCTTTTCTCTTCACGCCTCTGCTCTTTTTTTAAACGCTTTTCCTCTTTACGAAGTTCTTTATCATCGACATCACTTTCATATGGATCATCGTAAAAGTCATCGAAATCATCATCTCCCAGTTTAAAAAAATTTAAAAAGCTGCTTACCTTACCCTTTTCACCCATTAGGCTGTCCTCCTTTATATTGAATAATTTCTTTCACCAAAAATTCCGGTACCCACACGTACAAGTGTAGCTCCTTCCTCAACAGCCACCTCATAATCTCCGGTCATACCCATCGAAAGAATATCCATGCTAATATTATCAATGTTTTTAGCTGCTATGTCAACAGATAATGCCTTTAATTCTCTGAAAATATTTCTGTTTTCTTCAGCATTTTCGACAAATGGTGCTATCGTCATCAAGCCTTTGACTCTCAAATGTGGAAGTTTTGCAACATCTCGCACGAGTTTTTCTACTTCGTCTGTTTTAAGACCAAATTTTGATTCTTCACACGCCACATTAACCTCTATAAGAATATCTGAAACGAGATTTTTCTTCTCGCTTTCTTTTTCAATCGCTTCTGCAAGGTGCAGCGAATCTACGGAATGTATGAGAGTTGCACGGCCTACAACATATTTTACTTTATTTGTCTGAAGATGACCGATAAAATGCCACTTTATATCATCAGGCAGTGCATCATGTTTTTCTTTCATTTCCTGTGCTTTATTTTCTCCGAAATCCCTCTTGCCGGCAGAATATGCTTCTTCTATCATTTCCATAGGTTTTGTTTTACTTACAGCGATCAAAGTAACTTCATTTCTGTCTCTGCCTGCTCTCTCACACGCGGCAGTTATCTTTTCCTCCACCTCTTTAAGATTTTCCTTAACCATTTATTATTACCTCCATATTGCGATATTTATTTTAATACCATCAGTCAGACAGCATAGCGTATTGTAAATATCCGGCTGACTTCTAATTTTAATATACACTTTTATGTACTTAATGTCAGATTATCTCATCTTCTTTAACAAGATTAGGATTAAGAATTATATGATCATATATCTGCAGACCGTATATTGTATCTTCAGGTACAATGGCATATTCGGAATTTGAATATGTTATATCAATCCTTTTAAAAGTACAATAGCCATTATTACAATAATATACCCCATCAAGTCTGGCTGTCCTTGTCAAACTCAGCTCACTTCCATTTGCAGAGACATCTGCCACTATGATGTCACCTACCGAAAACAATCTGGCATCGATATAACATCTGTTTTTTTCATCTTTATAATAAACCTTAGCTTTTTTAAATGTATTATGCTGGTTTCCATGCTTGTCATATGTTTTAAGCATTACACCTGTACTTCCATCATCGCCACCATTTGTAATATATTCTTCAGGTACCATATAAAATTTCTTTTTGATTATGGAAGATACCGGTATCTTAAGTCCGGCTGCTTCATTAAATTCAAGCTGAATGTCAAGATATCTGTTATCAATATAATTTATCATGTCTTTGGTAAATTCCAATTTTGCATAATATTTTGATTTTTCCGTAAATGTCGTAACTGATGGTGTAAACTTGTTATTGTCTTTTTTTATAACTACATCTATACTGTCTTTATCATAAAGCTTCTTATATTGCTTCTTTGTAAGAGGTATGACAATTGACCAGTTATCACTTGTGATAAGTTTATATGCCGTATCGCCCTTTGATATTTCTTTCTTTTGTCTTAACTGTTTCCACTTATCTGTTGTATCAGAGAATGTTTTCTGATTGATAGAATCAATATCAAGCTTTTCAAGTCCATCTGAGCAGAATGAAATAATTCCGGTTTTTCCTGATTTAATCATTTTCAAAGATGAAGATGAATCATTTTTTAATATCCGTTTTGCTCTTTTTAAAAGCCCATTGGTCGTCATTTTCAAAAGTGAATTGTCAAGATTATACCTGAAATTTGTAATTCCACTATAATCAGAAAAGTTAAATGAAGCCCTGTATTCGGCAATATCTGCACGAATGGTCTTAGTATCTTCATCAGACAACGAATAATTGTCTGCACCCTCTTTATCTAATGAATCATTAAAGCCACCTGTTCTGTCAACAGAATAAATCGTAGTATTTACTCCGATTCTTGCACCCTCACCTACATAATAATTAATATACCCGGAACTTTTAGCCTTGATTAAGTGCTCATCTCTTAAAATAACACCTCTTATCGTATCATCATCAGCAAGTTTATTTTGTGTCACTTCGTATATTGAAATATTATCCTGATTTAGCGATTGCACAAACAATACTATGATATATACCGAAAACAAAATAAGCATAATTCCAGTCCATGGGTTTTGGCGTTTTTTCATTTTTATGATATTATTTCGTGTATTTTTTCCAGCCAAAATATATCCTCCCATCGTCACATTCAACTTAATATATTATATTAAAATTTGAATGGATTGTCTAGTGTATGTTAAACCAAAATTTAACAGTTAGTAAACAGTTCAGCCATAAAAAGATAATTGGCAATACAATGAGCTTGTTCATTGTATT